>Ga0070693_100000001_pt1 | contig 99999 bp, 86 predicted proteins | sample KBSK1103metaG_FD_65472 | JGI IMG/M metagenome (GOLD analysis project Ga0070693, IMG submission 65472) | Corn, switchgrass and miscanthus rhizosphere microbial communities from Kellogg Biological Station, Michigan, USA - KBS K1-10-3 metaG | ecosystem: Host-associated > Plants > Roots >...
GCCCGCTTGCTGAGGCAGGCCGCTCCAAATTTGTACTGGCCGGTCTTTAGACCGGCGTTTTATTCTCTCTTCTGTGTGACCTCGGCGTCCTCTGTGAACTGTGTGTTGAAATCCGCTTTCGTTCATCATCTCGCGGATCGTGTTTCTTTCCCGCCGCTTCCCGCCGCAATGCCTCCACTTCCTTCGGTCCCAGCAATCGATATCGCCCGCGCGGCAATCCTTCCACCGAAAGCGTCCCCAATCCAATCCTCATCAACTTCTCCACCGGATGCATCTCTTTCATCAGCACGCGCCGCAACTCTTCCTTCTTCGAATCGCGCATCCGCACTTCGTACCAGAAATTCGCCGCCCGCCCCCGCGTGGCGTCCGGCTGCCGAACCGTTTTCATTCTCAATCCAACTTCTTTTCCGATGCGGTCCAAATCCGCCAGCGTCAGCATCCCCTTCACCTTGACGTGATACACCTGCTCGATGTGCGCCCAGTTCTTCAACATCTCCGCCGCCAAGTCGCCGTCATTCGTCAAGAACACCAGCCCCGACGCCGCATACTCCAGATTCCCCACCGGAAACACGCGCTCCGGCAATCCCCGCAAACAGTTCCGCAGAGTCTTCCGCCCCTCGGGATCGGCCATCGCCGAAACCACTTCCGGCGGCTTGTGCAGCGCCAGATAAACATTCCTCTGCGCTACCGTTCCAACCGTGCGCCCCGCTGCTTCAATCTTGTCTGTCGCGGGATCGGCCTTAGTCCCCAATTCCCGCACCACTACACCGTTTACCCGCACCTGTCCGCTTAGAATAAGCTTCTCCGCATGCCGCCGCGAAGCAATCCCCGCCCGCCCAATTATTTTCTGCAATCTCTCTTGCATTCAGTTTTGTCTCGTAGGGGCACGGCACGCCGTGCCCGTCTTCACGACATCCCTGTACCTATCTTTGCAGTGGGAACTTCACTCTCCAGCGGCGGTCGATTTGACGACAGGCGGTGGCGGATCCTCATCCAACTGCCCGGAGGGCATCCCCTCGGAAGTGGCCAGGGCTTCGTGCTCGCGAAACGCTTCCGCCTCGGCAAGTTCATTTCGCACGTGTGCGATAGCTTCGGCCGTGCTATCAAGCGTATTCTCAACCTGTGCCCCGCCTTCGGACATCATGTTTTCAACGCCTTCGCCTTCCCGAAAATCTTCACTCGAAGGCGCCACTCCCTCATCGCTCCCCAGCGCCTCCCTGGCCAGTGCCTCAAACTCCTTCAAGCTCGGCAACTCTTCCAAGTCGCTCAACCCAAACCGCATCAAGAATTCCTTCGACGTCTTGTAAAGTATCGGCCGCCCAATCACTTCTTTCCGCCCCGCCGTAGTAATCAACCGCTTGTCCAGAAGCGTGCTGATCACTCCCGAAGTATTTACTCCGCGAATTTCCGAAATCTCCGGCGAAGTCACCGGCTGCTTGTAGGCGATCACCGCCAAAGTTTCCAGCGCCGGCATCGTCAACCGCAAAGGCGGCCGCAAGCTCTTGATGAATCTTCGCACCACGTCATGCTGCTGCGGCTTGGTATACAGCTTGTACCCGCCAGCCACCGCCCGAATCTCGATCCCGCGCTCCTCCGAGCCATAACTTCCCACCAACTCATCGAGCGCTGCCTGCACTACAAGCTTCTCTTCTCCGAGCGCCTTCGCCAGCTGCTCGATCGTAGCCGGCTCATCCGCCGCATAAATAATCGCTTCCAAAGCCGCTTTTCTCTCTTCATTCGTCATACTGGCCTCGTGTCCGATTGCCGCGTCCGATCCTTCCGCCCGCTCGTCATTCCGAGTGTAGCGAGGAATCTCTCTTCGTTTGCTCTTCTCTGCGCCCTCAGCATCCTACGCAAATATTCCGAACTCTTTTCTACTCACTATTCACTGCTCACTATTTGTATTCCTCATCAATCTGCTTTATCTCTCCCCGTTCATCAAAAATCACATCAAACGCCTTCCCCTTCTTCACCACAATTTCTCCAAACTGCTTCTCCTGCGCCAATCCCACGGCTTGCAATTTCACCATCTCCAATACCGCCAGAAACGCCACAATCATCGCGTGCCGCGAAGGGCAAGCCTCAAAAAACTGAATCAAGTTCACCATGCTGTCCGCGCTAGCCAGAATCTGCGCTCGCAACGCCGCAATCATCTGCGCCACGGTAAACTGCTCGTGCTGCAACTCAATCCGCGAAACTTCCTTGCGCCGCTCCAAGACCTGCTGAAACACCTTAACCAAATCCACAAGCGAAACGACTAGCTCGCCTTCCGTCCCCTCGTCGTTGTAAAGCGACTTGTCCGGCTTCGACCACACGTTCTCTTCAATCTGCTGCTTCTGATACAAAAGCTGCGCCGCATTCTTGAACTTCTCGTGCTCCACCAGCCGCTGCACCAATTCCGCCCGCGGATCGCCTTCCGCCCCTTCCTCCGCACCCAAAGGATCCGGCGGCAAAAGCATCTTTGACTTGATGTAGATCAAAGTCGCCGCCATATAAACAAAATCCGCCGACACATCCACGTTCAACTCTTCGAGCTTGTGCAGGTATTCGAGGTATTGCGCCGTAATCAGCGAAATCTGAATGTCATGAATATTCATCTCCTGCTTCTTGATCAAATCAAGCAGTAGGTCCAGCGGCCCATCATACAAAGGTATGTGCACCTTGTAAGCCGCATCCTTAGCGCTTTCCGCGCCCGCATTTCCCGTCATTTTGTTCCCCGGCGTCGCCATTCTTTCCTTCTGTTCTCTTCCTTCTATCCTTTTCCGCCAAACACAAATACCGTCATTTCGAACGTAGCGAGCCGACTTTTCTCTCCCCGTTTCGCTCCTGCGAAACGGTCGGCTCGCGAAGAGAGAAATCTCTCTTCGATTTTTCCGTCTACTGTGCTCCGCTCATCAATTCTTTCCTTTTCTTCTCCCACCCAAACACCGCTTCCCGAACCCTCTCCATCGTCTTCTTCGCCTCAACCCGCGCCTTCTTCGATCCCTCATCAATCATTTCCAAAACGCGCCCCGGCCGCTTCTCATACTCGACGCGCCGATCCCGCACCGGCGCAATCCACTTGATCAAATTCTCCGCCATCGCCGCTTTGCACTCAATGCACCCAATCCCTGCCGTCGTGCACCCCTGCCGCACCCACTCCAACCGCCCCGGCTCCCCTGCCGAGAACAGTTTATGCCAGTCGTACACCGGACACACGTCCGGATTTCCCGGATCTGTGCGCCTCTTCCGCGCCGGGTCCGTCACCATCACCTTCGTCTTCTTCCGTATCTCCTCATCCGTCTCGCTCAACGTAATCGCATTTCCATAACTCTTCGACATCTTCCGCCCATCAAGCCCTGGTATCCTCGGCGTCTTCGTCAACTTTACGTCGGGTTCCGTTAGGATTTTTCGACAATCGACAAATTTTCCAAAGTTGCCAAGGCGTTGCATGAAATTCTCAAATCCAATTTTTTTTGCAAGCTCTCGCGCGTATGTTCGCAAACCCAGTTCGTCCCACAAATCCTGTGGAAAGCCCAAAACGCTTTCTTGTTCTTCAGGCGATGGCTTAGATGACAAAGCTTTTGCGATGCCTTTTCTTACTCTCTCGTCGCCAAGACTGCCCTCCACAAAATCGAAGCCGTTGAAGAAATTAAACCGCCGCACAATTTCGCGGCTAGTCTCCACATGCGAAACTTGATCCTCCCCCACCGGCACGTACAGGCCAGCAATCTCCGGCGAGCTGTAAATCACAATGTCCGCACACTGCAGCACCGGATACCCCAAAAAACCATAATTGTGCAGGTCCTTATCCTTAACGTTCTCCAAAGCCTCTTTATACGTCGGTACCCGCTCGAGCCACCCCAACGGCGTCACCATCGACAACAACAAATGCAACTCCGCATGCTCCGGCACCAACGACTGCTGAAAAATCACGGACTTATCCGGGTCTAAACCCGCCGCCAAATAATCCGTCATAATCTCAATCGTGTTCTGTGCCACCCCCGACGTATCCGCATAGTCGCTGGTCAAAGCATGCCAATCCGCAATAAAGTAAAAACACTCATACCCTGGGTCATTTTGTAACCGCACCCAATTCTCGAGCGCCCCAAAGTAATGCCCAATGTGCAGCCGCCCCGTCGGCCGCATACCACTGATCACCCTCTTCCTTTGGAGTGCGGGAGCCCCGCTCCCGCTTTGCCGTTCAGGTGCGTTGGTCAAGACCCCTCCCCCCGGTTTTTTGTAAGTGTTGCATCTAAGGGGGTTGTGTTTTGCGTAAGTCCTTTAGATGCAGTTGTTGCAGACGCTTTGTAAGTGTTGCGTTTAAAAGACTTAGTTGAGGCTAAAATCTGGCGAGGTGAGGGCTGTTTTTGTGTTGGCTCGGCGTTTGGCCGGAATACCATATTTTTTAACTGGAGTAATAGTACCATAATAGTCAACAATTGTCAAGGAGAATTTCGAGATGTGAGCGGAAGCCAGTCAACTTTTGGTCGAGCGCCATCAACTGGACTTCCCCAGCAACTCCCAGGCAATGATCGTCCTCTGGATCTCGCTAGTCCCCTCATAAATCGTAATCACCCGCGCATCCCGGTACATCCGCTCGACATCCGTTTCCCGCGAATACCCCACGCTCCCATGAATCTGCACGGCCTTGGCCACCACGCGGTTCACCATCTCGCTGGCATACAGCTTCGCCTTGGACGCCGCCGCCCCCAGCTTCCCAGGGTGCGTATCCTTAAGCCATGCCGCATGATAGACCAACCCCCGCGCCGCCTCGATCTCCGTCTGCATGTCCGCCAGCATCCACTGAATCGCCTGGAACTCGCTGATCGTCTTTCCAAACGCACGTCGCTGCTTGGCATACTTCACCGACTCGTCGAGCGCACCCTCCGCCAGCCCCAGAGCCAGCGCCGCGATACCGATCCGCCCTCCGTCCAGCGTGCTCAGCGCAATCTTTAGCCCCTGCCCCTCCTCGCCCAGCCGGTTCTCGCGAGGCACTTCGCAGTCGTTCAGCAAAATCTCTACTGTCGGAGAACTGCGCTGGCCCATCTTGTCCTCGTGCCGGCCAATCTTGAACCCCGTAAAGCCCGGCTCGACCAGAAATGCCGTAACGCCTTTGCCACCCGCATCCGGGTCGGTCTTCGCAAACACAATGAACAGACCAGCAACGTGCCCGTTCGAGACCCACGTCTTCGTGCCGTTCAGCCGATAGACATCGCCGCTCGGGGTTCCGAGCGGTGCCCCGCCCCAGGCCGCAGGAGCCAGTCCCGGCCCCGACGACGTCCTGGCTCCGAGCCCGGAGCCAACTCGCGCTGTCGCTACCGCACGCGCTTGAATTCCCGCGGCATCGGAGCCAGCAGCTGGTTCCGTCAAGCAGAACGCGCCAAGAAATTCTCCCGTAGCCAGCGGACGCAAATATTTTTTCTTCTGTTCTTCCGTGCCGAATTTCAGAAGCGGCACTTGCACCGCCGAATTCGTCACGCCGAGGGAGGTGGCCATTCCCGCGTCGACGCGCGCTACTTCCTCCAGCATCAGCACATACGAAAGCGTGTCGAACCCCGGCCCGCCCCATTCTTCGGGCATCAACATCCCGCAGCAGCCCAACTCGGCGAGTTTTTTGATTACTTCGGTGGGAAAACGCTCTTCGCGGTCGCGCTGCTTCACCGAAGGCCGGACCTCCGCCTCCATGAATTGGCGAACCGTATCCCGTATCAGTTTTTGGTGGTCGTTAAGCGAAAAATCCATCGTCTAGGCGTACCGGAAGGTACACGCGATGCTAACACACGACAGCGCATCTCATGTAGGGTCTGGCTTTATTCCCGCATATTTTCCGCTCTATGTCGAATTGCGCGCAGCCACATCACGCGAATCAGTGCGCTGCCCGGATAGATCGTACGCCAGTACGCAGCAAATTTTCTGCGGACCGAAGCATCCGTTGCATACACGCGTGTTTCCGTCGTCAGCAGCGTTTCGTCCTTCCCAGCATCTTCGACGCGGAAATTCATGGCGGCCAAGGCAAAGCCAGGGGCGTGCAGAGCTTTGAAATCCTCTGGGGCGGGCTTCTTTTCCTTATTGGGTCGCCATCCGGGAGGAGCAGCCACGAGCGTGCCCAATACAATTTCGCGGTCGCGTTCCTCCGCGAGTTTCATGAAACTGGTACGCAACGCGACGGAAAGTATCGGCTCGCTGGAAGGTGCATTCAGAATGCTTTCTGTTCCCGGCGACCCAAAGCGGCGAATCCACGTCAAGGTGCGGAACAACGTAATTTCATCCGCGGTAACATCGCGGATCGCAGCGAATACGCGCGTGGGCCCCGCTTTGATCCGGATGCTATGAAATTCAGAAAATTGATACACAGGCACGAAGTCGTCAAGAGCCGTTGCCCGCGCGGCGATTTTCTTCTCCGGCGCAGGCAAGCTCATTCCGATAAACAAAACCGCGACTCCGCACAGCAACACCGCAACGCCGAACGGCCGGCTAACGATTCCAATGATTCTTAATGGACGAATAACGGAGACGGCCCCCAGAAACATCGCGAGAAGAGCGGTGCAGACGAGAGTTGTGCCGGCCAGATTCATGAACAGAGGAACTGAGCTACAGCTTGAAGAGTTCGCGGAGGCGGCGGGCCTGGACGCGGCTTACGGGGACTTCAGTGGTTTTCTTGTCGTTCATTTTCAGGATGAAGGTGGAGTTGAACCACGGGACGACTTCCTTGATGTGTTGCGTGTTCACGAGAAACGAGCGGTGCGGCCGCCAGAAGGAATCGGAATCGAGAATGGCGTTCAGTTCTTCGAGCGTGCGGTAGTTCGAGGAACCCTCGACGTCCCGCGTCACAACGACAATTGCAGCGCCATCCGTGGTGGCGAAAATTATGTCCTCCCCGTTCACCAGCAGGAGCCGCTGCTGAGAATTTACCAGCACCTTCACTTTTTGCGGCGCGCTTTTCGTCGCACCGAGCTGGCTGACGAGCTGCTCGAGCCGCTCCGTAGCCGACGTATGAGTGTCCAGCATTTTTCGCGCGCGCTGAATGGCTTTCGCGATGCGCGCCTTGTCAAACGGCTTCAGCACGTAGTCCACGGCGTTCACCTCGAACGCCTGCACCGCGTATTGGTCGAAGGCCGTCGCAAATACCACGTGCGGCATCTTCATTTTACGCTCGACCAATTTTTTCAGAACTCCAAATCCATCGAGTCCCGGCATCTGTACATCAAGAAAAACGAGATCGGGCGCGTGCTCCTTGATCAGCGCCACGGCTTCCACGCCGTTCTTTCCTTGCCCGATCACATTGACTTCGGGGAACGCTTTCAACAAAAACGCGAGTTCTTCCCGCGCCGGCTTCTCGTCATCCACGATGATGGTATTGATCGCCATGCTCTTGTGATTTCGAAGTGCCGGGCTAAAGCCCGGCTTCTACAGTGTATGATAACGCCGGAGAAATCGTACGAACTATGCCACCAAAAGAAGCCAGCCGCACGACCGCCAAGATTCTTCGCAGCAAAATAATTTACAAGGGCCCTATCTTCGGCATTCGCCGCGATGAAGTGATCGAGCCCGGCGGTTTTCGCACGACTCGCGAAGTGATTACGCATCCCGGCTCCGTCGTCGTGCTCCCCGCATTGCCCGACGGCCGCATTCTCCTGATTCGCCAGTACCGTCACGCGACGCGGCAATTCCTATGGGAGCTCGTCGCCGGCCGCATCGACAACGGGGAAAATCCACGCAAAGCCGCCGCCCGCGAACTGATCGAGGAAACCGGTTACCGCGCCAAGCGTTTTCACGTTTTCCTCGACATTTTTCCGACCCCAGGTTTTCTCGAAGAGCGCATGTACATTCTGCTCGCCGAAGATTTGACTCCCGGCAAAGCCGAGCCGGAGGAAGATGAGAAAATTACTTTTAAGGCTTTCACGCACGGCGAACTGGAAATGATGATTCGCCGAAACAAGATCCGCGACGCAAAGTCCATTGCGGGAATTCTGTATTATCTGCGCTTCCTGCTACGGTCATAATGGCTTGCCAAGGACGCAGAACGCGATGCCAGCTGCTCTTCTTTGCCACGCGTTGAGCCGCTGAAGCCGAGATTGTGCCGGCGACTCCCGCAGTTCCCAATCAGCGCGAATTAGAAAGCCGCGTTGTCAACGCGGCAATCAGGTGGATCCTGGGGTTATTTTCCGCTGGGACTTCGATCGCGAAACAAATGTATCACTTTATGAAACGATTGTTCGCAAACCCTGTGTTCACTTGGGGTTGCAGGATTATCGCGGCCTTACGCAGCGGGAGAAAGAGGGCGAGATTCTATTCAATCGATTTTATAGGCGATTATCCGTGAATTTTCGTGTACAGCAGATGTGATTGCGCTCTTGACTGAATGCATCATTCTGGTAGACTCCGCGCAAAATGTGCCGTTGGCGGCTGCATGCGTCCCGATTTAGCCGGCCACGAGAAACATCCAGGTCTCCACCAGGAGGAGAGCATAAGTGCAAGGAACCGTGAAATGGTTTAACAACTCGAAAGGGTATGGCTTCATCGGGCGCGAAGATGGTCCAGATGTTTTTGTTCATTATTCCGCTATCGTAGGGGATGGCTACCGCACTTTGCAGGAAGGGGATGCGGTAGAGTTCGAGATAATCCAGGGACCGAAAGGCCCCCAGGCAGCGAACGTGGCAAAGCCAGCTTAATTAAACCAGGAAACATCCGGCCGGCAGAGAGCGCCACTCTGCCGGTCATTTTTTTGAAGGAGGTAAATGAAGCAGAGGATGTAAAGGAAGTAGAGGAACAGAAAACCCTAGCCCGGAGATTGAGGAGAGCGAGTGCTACCGGCTACGGAGCGACTAGGCGGCCGATCAAGAGATGGAAGAAAGCGTCGGAATCGGAGTGCATGCAGACTTGGGCGTTGGCAGCACCCGGCTCGGGGCGAGTGAAACCTTTGTCGTCGACGCGGATGTGCACGGGCTCGACGGGGCAAATTTGCGGGTTCAGGATGTAGGCGAGCGTCATGGGATCGAAGAGCGTCGGAGTTGGCTGGCCCCACTGGTGATAGAGCAGAGTGAGAGCGTCGGTGAGCGGAGTTCCCTGCTTGAATAGGAAGGCGCGTTTGACTTCATCGAATTTTAGTTGGGTGGAATCGAGCGGCATCACGTAGAGCGGGACGCCAGAGAGAAAGAGCTTCTTGGCCGACGGGATGTCGTTGATGATGTTCCACTCGGCGTCGGGGCCGTGCGCGGTGCAGAACCACAATTCCCCATAGCCGCATTTAATCGAACCGCCCATCATTACTACTCGTTTGAGCTTGAGAAAAGTTTGCGGGTTTTTGTCGATGAGGGCACCAACGTTCATCAGCGGGCCGATGGCGATTAAAGTAATTTGGCCGGGGTAACGGCGGATTTGATCGAGAATGAAGTCGACGGAGTTTGGGTGAGAGGATTTGGCGAAATGTCCGCCTTCGCCGTACCGACGTTGGGTCATCGTGGACTTGGTCGTTGTGGGCGTTCCGGCGAGGACGGGAATGTCGGTGCGGCCGGATTCGCCGAGTATGCGATCCACGATTTTGGCGCGAGCTTCGGTGTCGCCGAAGGTGGTGGAGATGCCGAGAATTTCAAGCTCGGGACTTTTGAGGGCAAGAGCAAGCGCGAAGGCATCGTCGATGTCGTCGCCTATGTCGGTATCGATGATGACCTTCTCGGGCGCGCCTGATGTGTGCGCAGGCTTCGGTGTTTGCGCGGAGGAAACAGGGCCGATGAGCAATGAGAATAGGATTGCTACGATTGAAAAACGCACTCCGCCCTCCATAGAACTGAAGCCGCCAATCAGGTGTCCTCCGCGTGTTGAGATGGCGCGCGCAGTCGCGTAACGGTCATGGCGCCGGCGATACAGGAGATTCCCATAAACGTTGCATCGACTATCTGCGCTACTCGGTCGAGGAGCAATGGTTGTCGCGCCCAGTGATAACCGATGGTACCGAAGAAAATGTAGAGTGCTGCCGGAAATATCGCCCAGCGAAACGGTCGCTCTGAATCAACAAGCCAGGCCACAGAGGCACCGACACTGAAGGCGACCAACGCGTACGGGACGGTCGTCACGAGGGGCATCACGACCGAACTGGAGAATCCGCCATGATAGGTAATCCGTTCCGTTAGCTTTCCGTATGCAAAGGCCAACGGATAGGCGACCCACCAAGAGGCAATATAAATACCGTAGCTGATCGCCAGATTTCTAATTATGCCCTTAGCCAGCTTCATATCTGGAGCGTACGCGACGCCGAGTTAGCAGTCCAGTTAGTCCGGAGTGAGCTGAACGAATCAATTAACTGACGATATTTTGTAGTTCAACAGTCCACTGCTCGGAGGGTAGCGCTTGCAGACTGTGCTCTTTGCTGGATTCTGGCCTTATAATCTTCCCCATGGACAACAAACAGATTGCACGCATCTTGCGTGAAACGGCGCAGCTTTTGGAAATTGATGGAGCCATTATTGGGCGCTACCGGAGTTATGAAAAGGCGGCGGAATTGATCGATGGGCTGCCAGAATCGATCGAGCAGCTCGTTACGCAGCCGGAGAAGCTGGAAGAGTTGCCGGGGATTGGCGAGCGGATGGTGGAACATCTTCAGGAAATTGTTAAGACCGGCGATTACTCGCTTCGCAAAAAACTACTAAAGAAATATCCAGGGACCATACTTGACCTGCTCCAGCTGCAATCGTTAGGGCCGAAGAAGGTGGCGTTTCTGTGGTCGAACTTCAAGGCGGGGACCGTTGCTGATGTGGAGAAAATCGCGAAGGAAGGGAAACTTCGCGACCTTCCCGGTTTTGGCGAAAAGAGCGAACAAAACATTCTGAAAGCCATTGAAGTGTTCAAGAAATCCTCGGGGCGCTTCCACATCGATGCAGCGGAGGCAGCGGCCGCGGCGATCATCACGCACATCAAGAAAGCGGGGAAGGCCGTGGAAAGCGTGACTCCGGCCGGGTCGCTGCGGCGAGGTAAGGAGACAGTGGGAGATTTGGATTTGCTGCTAACGCTTGGGGATGGGCATACTTCGCAAAAACATGTGGATGCGCTGGCGAAGCATATTCTGGAGTTTCCCGGGATCGACCAGACTTTGGCGCACGGGGAGAACAAAGTCAGCTTCACGCTGGAGAACGGCTTGCAGGTGGACGTGCGGCTGCTTGAAAAAGAAAGCTTTGGCGCGGCACTGCTTTACTTCACGGGCTCGAAAGAACACAACGTTGCGCTTCGCGGTCGCGCCAACGACATGGGTCTCACGTTGAACGAGTACGCGCTGGCGACGCTCAAAGGTGAAAAGCCGGTGGCGCGGCGCACGGAGGAAGAGATTTACGCGAAGCTGAAGCTTGACTATGTCCCGCCGGAGCTTCGCGAGAACACGGGCGAAATCGCCGCCGCCGAAGCGCACAAGCTGCCGCACCTGATTGAGTTGAAGGACATGAAGGGCGACCTGCAGATGCACACGACGGCCAGCGATGGAAAAAATTCCATCGAGGAGATGGCCGAGGCGGCACGGAAGCTCGGGCACCAGTACATCGCCATCACGGACCACTCGAAAGCGGTTACGGTTGCCAATGGACTGGATGAAAAACGCATGGCGGCGCACATCAAGAAGATCCATGAAGCGAGCGACAAGGGGCTGGGAATCCGGGTGCTGGCGGGAGCGGAGGTCGATATTTTGAAGGATGGTTCGCTGGATTATTCCGACGAGTTGCTTGCGCAATTGGATGTGGTGGTGTGCTCGATTCACTCTTATTTCAACTTGGACCGTACGGCGATGACGGGGCGGATGCTGGCGGCCATCGAGAATCCTTATACGCAGATCATCGCGCATCCGACGGGACGGCTGCTTCTGCGGCGAGATCCGATCGACTTCGACATGGAGAAGATCCTGGAGGCTTGTGCCAAGCATGGCGTGGCGATGGAGTGTAATTCGTACCCCGACCGGCTGGACTTGAAGGACGTGTATTTGCGGATGTGCAAAGAGCGAGGGGTGAAGGTGGTCATTTCGACGGACTCGCACAATGCGGGGAATCTGTCGTTTATTCGCTACGGGGTGATGATGGCGCGGCGGGGGTGGCTCGAGAAGCGCGACGTCATCAATGCGTTGCCTACGGAGCAGTTTCTGGCAGCCCTACGGGCCAAACCCGGCGCACGCCGGGCGGTATCCTCGAGCCGCAAGAAGAGGGCTGCACACAACTGAGTGGACTGCGCCGCGATTGCTCCTCTTTGGGTGCCGAGACGAGGCCGAGACAGGCATCAAAAACGTCCGTGACATTCGATGGGGTCGAGGCGTCTTTATAGGGTAACTAACTAACCTTGGCTGGCAGGGTCAGGGAACATTTTGACCCCGGGTGTCGTACCTACTCTCAGAATGGGAATTTACGGAGGCTTTAAGCCATGAACTTGCTTTCTAGCCGCATTACCGCCGTCCGGTTGGGGATCGCCTGTGCTGCCCTGCTCACTGGGGTGGCGTTGGTGCCGCGCGCAAACGCCGCGGACGTGACCAAGAACTACACCATTACAGGCCGCGCCAACGTGCACATCGACACGAATGATGGCAGCGTGCGCATCAACACAAGCGATTCAAAGACGGTGCAATTCCGTGTCGAATATGAAGGCTATGAGCTGGACAAAAACCTGCACATCGAATCGAAGCAGGACGGGGATAGGGTGGAACTGATTGCCCGCGTCACGGGCCATTGGGGATGGTCCTGGGGCCACAACACGAGGAAGCTGCACATCGAAGTGCAGATGCCCAGAGACGGAGATGTGGACGCGCACACGGGGGATGGCTCGGTGAATGCGAGTGCTATCAACGGAAACGTCAGCGTAAATACTGGAGATGGTTCGATCAAGGCAAGTTCGTTGACGGGCACTATCGTGCTCCATACCAACGACGGCAGCATCAACGCGGATACGCTGAAGGGCGACCTGCGGATACACACGGGGGACGGCTCGATTGAAGCGCGGGATTTGGACGGCAAACTGGACGCGGACACCGGAGATGGCCACATGCGGATCGGCGGGCGATTTGACGCGCTCAATATTCGGACCGGGGATGGAAGCGTGAATACTCTCGTTCTTCCGGGCTCGAAGATGTCGAGTAGCTGGAGCATCCGGACAGGCGATGGTAGCGTGGACCTGTCTTTGCCAGGGGATTTCCAGGCGAATATTGATGCCAGTACGGGCGATGGACATATCAGCGTGGGCTTGCCGGTGACGGTCGAGGGCACGTTCAGCAATTCGCAGCTCCATGGAAAGATGAATGGCGGGGGGCAACCCCTAACGATCCACACGGGTGATGGGTCGATCAGGCTTAGCAAGGCATAAGATGAGGCGGTATTTGCAGGGCTTTCTTGTCCTGTTGAGGGGCTTCGTGCCGGACTTTTCATTCTAGTACTATTACTGGTAAATTTGTCGCTTCTGAGTGACGCCTGCGTCCTTCCGGCGACAGAATTTCTGCGTTGATCGCCGTATCTTGCTGAAAACAGGTAGATTGGATTTGGCAATCTACCTGCCCTTCCCACTGCTGTCCTCGAAAGGAGAATCTTGTGGTGGTCTTCATTCTGTCTTTCGCGATGGTGGCTTTGCTGGCGCTCACGATTGCCAGCTCGATTTTCACGGGTAACCGTCACCGCGGCTCCTGATCCAGCCTACAGCTGGCAGGCTTGCTTGGATTTACTTTCGTAGTCGCGGTTGGTCCCCTGAGTCGTCATCGCGGTCACTTGGTCCAGTCTCCGCTCGAACTCTTGGTTGTGCTTCCCCTCCTTCTTTCCTTCCGATACATGCCTACTTTGGCGCATAATCGAGCGCTCAAGTACGATCTTATGGCCAGTCACTCACCTTCGAATCGAAAGTCGAGTTTGCCGCGCGAAACGCAGCAGACCGGAGTTTTGGGTCTTACGCGAGCACAGGGATGGGCGACTCTTTTTCTTGTCTACACAGCCCTCTTTGTTCTGATATTCGGCTACCGTTACCTGGACGATCTTTCAAGGGAACGCGCGGGAACGTTTGGCGTGCGATTTCTGGAAGAGTGCACGGGGGTCTACTCGGCATTCATCTTGCTGCCGCTGGTCTTTCGCACAGCACGTTCTTACGTACTTGCGCGCAAGGGATGGCTGCGCCTCATTGGCTTGCATTTGGCGGGCGCGGTGGCGTATTCCTTTCTACACACCTCGCTTATGGCCGTGAGCCGGTGGGTGATCTCGCCGCTGGTTGGATTGGGGAGCTACGACTACGGCGTCATGCGATTCCGATACCCGATGGAGTTTTCAAACGATTTGTTGGGGTATACGGTGATTGTGCTGGTGTATTACTTCTTGGAACGGCTGCGGATCGCACAGGCCCAGCAGCTGGCTGCCGCCGAATTGCAGGCCAAACTGGCACAGGCGCAGCTCGAGAATCTGCGGTTGCAACTGCAGCCGCATTTTCTTTTCAACACGCTGAATACGATCTCTTCGGTGATGTACGAGGACGTGCATTCGGCCGATGCCATGCTCACGCAACTGAGCGATTTGCTGCGGCTGACTTTGCGGACCGCCAATTCCCACGAAATTCCCCTGGCGCAAGAGCTCGAGATTACACGGCTGTACCTGCAGATTATGCAAAAACGGTTTGAGGAGAATTTGCGGGTGACCTACTCGGTGGACACGACGCTGGAGAATTCGCTTGTCCCGCAGCTGATCCTGCAACCGCTGGTGGAAAATTCTCTGCGTCACGGTCTGAAGGATGGCGGCGCGGGGATAGACATCTCCATTGCGGCGCGGCGCGAGAATGGCTCGTTGATTTTGAAGGTTGCGGATACAGGCGCGGGCCTCGGAACGCAGCGCGCCGAGACGGTGATGAATCGCGGAGTAGGACTGGCCAATATTCGCGGCCGGTTGGAGCAGCTTTATGGAACCGAGCAGGAATTTGCGATTGCGAACCGTCCATCCGGCGGCGCTGAAGTGACACTGCGAGTCCCTCTTCATCAAGCGGAGCAAGAGGCTTGATTGATAGCTTGGCCGGGCAAATGGTCTCTTCGAGCACAATCCAGGTTCTGGTGGTCGATGATGAAGCGCCCGCGCGGCGAAAGATTCTGCGGCTGCTGCGCCAGGAGCCGGACGTCCAGGTGGTGGCGGAAGCAGGCGGAGCGGAATCGGCGATCGCCGCCATTGGAAAGCACCGTCCCGATCTCGTTTTTTTGGATGTGCAGATGCCCGGGACCGACGGATTCGGGGTCGTTCGGGCGATCCCGGCGAAAGAGTTGCCGCGCATTGTTTTTGTGACCGCACATGATCAGTACGCTTTGCGGGCGTTCGAGGTTCATGCATTTGATTATCTACTGAAGCCCTTCGGCGAAGAGCGGTTCCGCGAAGTGCTGCGACGCGCACGGGAGCAACAGGCACAATCGAGCGATGGATTCGCGGCAAGCCTTCAGGGTCTGCTGCGTCAATTGCAGCGCGAGCGCTCTTTTCCTGACCGTTTGCTGGTGCACGAAAACGGGCGGGCGCATTTTGTTTCCGTGCGGGAAATATCCTGGATCGAAGCCGATCGAAATTATCTGATCGTGCATTGCGGAGGTAAGACGCACACGCTGCGGGGAACGCTGGAATCTCTGGCAGGCACGCTTGATCCCAAGGTGTTTGCGCGGATTAACCGGGGAAACCTGGTTCGGCTGGACGCGATCCGCGAGATGCAGCCGTGGTTTCACGGAGAGTACAAGGTGATGCTGAAGGATTCGACTGAACTGCGCTGGAGCCGGCGATACGTTAAACAGCGTCCTGAGCTGCTGAAATTGCGCTGAACTCAGATGCTGCGCCCAGCGATAGGCCCACTTAGCCCTGAAATGAGCCCGTTTGTCCCAAGTCCTTTGCTGTTGAAAAGCTTGTCGCGATAATCGTTCCACTATGAAATACCAAAATCGTTTTTGCTTTGCTGCGTGGACTTCCCTGCTTAGCTTGTTGCTTCTGTTTCCAGTGATTTTGCAGTCGCAATCCGTACCCGATGCCGGATGGCCGACCTACGGCAATAACCCTGGTGGGACGAGGTACTCGCCGGCGATGCAGATTGACCGCGGCAATGTGGCTCAACTGAAGGTGGCGTGGACGTACCGGACGGGGGCCTTGCCGCATGACGAGGAACTCGACAAGAAAGCGGCCTTTGAGGCCACTCCGATTCTGGTCGATGGAAAACTTTTCTTGAGCACGCCGTACGATCACGTGATTGCACTGAACGCGGCAAGTGGTGCGAAAGTCTGGGAATTCGATCCGAAGCTGGAATTGCCGTATGGGTCTTCGGAGGTGACTTCACGCGGGGTTTCGGCCTGGCGTGACTCGAGCGCAAAAGCCGGAAAAGCCTGCGCCGTGCGTATTTTCATCGGGACGCTGGACGCACGACTGATTGCTCTTGATGGCGCTACCGGCAAGCCATGCGCTGATTTTGGGAGCGGCGGCGAAATCGACCTGACGAACGAGGTGAAGCTACGCGATCCTGGCGATTATCAAGTCACATCGGCTCCAGCCATCTATAAGGACTTGGTCATTACGGGATCGTCCGAGGGAGACAATCGCGCGGTGACTTTGGAGCGCGGGATTGTGCGAGCGTACGACGCGCGAAGCGGCAAACTGCGCTGGACGTGGGATCCGATTGCGCCGTGGGCCTATCAGACTACGCCGCGGACGGGGGCGGGCAACGCGTGGTCGACAATTTCCGTCGATGAAGAACATGGTCTCGTGTTTATTCCCACTGGCAGCGCCAGCCCAGACTATTACGGCGGCTTCCGAAAGGGGGACAACAAGTGGGCCAACTCTGTGGTGGCGCTGAGGGCGTCGACGGGCGAATTTGTGTGGGGATTTCAGGTGGTGCACCACGATCTTTGGGATTACGACGTGGCGTCGCAGCCGGCGCTGTTTGCCTGGAATAACGGTACGCCCGCGATCGCCATCACGACGAAGATGGGGCGCATTTTTGTGCTGAACCGATTGAATGGAGCACCACTGCTACCGGTGGAAGAACGCCAAGTGATGAAGAGCGATATTCCGGGGGAAGAATCCTGGCCGACACAGCCTGCCTCAACAATTTCGCTCGTGCCGGAGAAACTTTCGGTGGAGGATGCGTGGGGCAAAGATGAGAAGGACAAGCAGTGGTGCGCGGAGAAGATCAATGCGGCGCGATACGGAGAGATTTTCACGCCGCCGAGTCTACAGGGAACACTGGTGTTTCCTAGCAACGTGGGAGGGGTGAACTGGGGAAGCGCGGCGTATGACCCAGAACGGCATCTGCTGTTCGTGGACACGAACCGGCTGCCAATTTTTGTGAAGCTGATTCCGCGAGCAGAGCTCGAAGCGGCGCGAAAGAATGCGACCGACTCCGACCGGTTGCACGGCGAATTCGCGCGGCAGACGGGGGCACCCTACGCAATGTTTCGCACGCCGTTGCTTTCGCCGAGCGGTATACCTTGCAATGCACCGCCGTGGGGAACGGTGGCCGCGGTGGATTTGTTTGAAGGGAAAAAAGTTTGGGACGTTCCGCTGGGAAGCTTCCTTCCGGGGATGAACACCGGAACGATTAATTTGGGCGGGCCGATGGCGACCGCGGGAGGAGTGGTTTTTACCGGAGCCGCTATGGATGGATTCTTGCGCGCTTTCGATTCTGAAACGGGAAAAGAAATCTGGAAATACGACCTTCCGGCAGGCGGGCAGGCCACGCCGATGACGTATAGTCTCGGCGGCAAACAGTATGTGGTGATCGCGGCAGGCGGACACGGCAAGCTGGGAACGAAGCAGGGGGATTACGTCATTGCGTTCACGCTACCCTAGGAGAGTTGAAACCACTATGAGGCTCGGCAAAATGCATTCGCGGCAGAGTGGCAGATGACAGAGACTTCGCTTCCCGCGCCCACCCGCGGATCTAAAGATCAATCCTTTCTGGCAAGCGGCATGCTGATCGTCGCCGCCATCGCACTGGCAAAGTTTGCATTTCATTGTTATTTCAACAACCGATACGATTATTTCCGCGACGAATTTGATTACTTGGCCTGCGGCAATCACCCGGCTTGGGGCTACGTGGACCAGCCACCGTTGATTCCCTTCCTGATTCACATTTGGAGGGCCATCGGGGGAGACTCGCTGCGCAGTATTCGCTTCATTCCGGCGCTGGCTTCTTCCCTTTTGGTGGTGCAAACCGCGGTCCTTGCGCGTGAATTCGGTGGACGGCGATTCGCGCTGCTGCTGAGTGCCGTCACCGTCGTCGTAGCGCCGCAGTATCTCTCGAACGGAAGCCTGCTTGGCACGAATTGCCTGGAACCCAACCTGTGGATGGGCTGCGCCTACTTCGCCATACTCGCCATCAAGCGAAATGATCCCCGTTATTGGCTGTGGTTCGGCGTGGTCGCAGGTCTCGGCCTGGAGGAGAAGTATTCGATCGCTGTGTTCGGCTTGGGTATCGTGACCGGTCTATTGCTGACCGCGCAACGCCGCGTTTTTCTCAACCCGTGGATTTGGGTTGGCGGGCTCGCAGCCTTTCTTGTTTTTCTGCCAAACCTGCTCTGGAATATTCACTACCACTGGCCTTTCGTCGAATTGATGCGCAATATTCGCGCCGAAGGACGCGATGTCGTCCTTCCGCTGCCGCAATATTTCTTCCAGCAGACGCTTCTGGTTCATCCCTTCACCGCGCCGATCTGGATCACGGGCCTGATCGCATTCTTCGTCTCGCCACGTTTGAAAGCGTACCGAGCTCTCGGCTGGTGCTACCTGACTTGCTTCACAGTTTTCTTCGTGCTCCACGGAAAGAATTACTATCTCGCGCCCATTTATCCGATGCTGCTGGCCGCAGGGGCGGTCGTGATTGAATCCGCAATCGAAGGCAGGAAAATTGATGGGCGGGAGACCGCGAGTCTTGAAGCTGGCCGCCATCGTCGCGCGTGGCTGAAGGCCGCCATCGTTATCCTACTGCTCGCTGCCGGGGCGCATCTCGCTCCCGTGGTGGTCCCGGTGCTTTCCCCGGACAAGTTCATTGCCTATATGAAATATCTGCCGATGAAGCTGCCGGTGATGGAGCACAGCCACGCCCGGGCGGTGCTGCCGCAGTGGTACTCGGATCAATTCGGGTGGGAAGAGATTGTGGCAGAGACGGGGAAGGCCTATAACCAGCTCTCGCCTGCAGAACGGACAGGCTGCGGGATTTTTGCGCAAGACTACGGGCAAGCGGGGGCTATCGATTTTTATGGCCCGCGGTACGGATTGCCGCCGGCGTTAAGCGGGCACCAGACTTACTGGCTTTGGGGCCCGCGCGGATATTCCGGAAACTGTTTGATTGTGCTTGATGACACTCGGGAAAGGCTAGAGGAACTGTTCGACAGCGTGGAATTCGTCGGGATTTCAGCGGACAATCCGTACGCGTTGGAGCAAAGGATCCCGGTCTTTATTTGCAGGGGCGCAAAATTTGGCACGCTCGATAAAGTTTGGCCGAAATTGAAGAGGTGGAGCTGAGATTGAGCCGCAGCCTGTTCGTGAACTCAATCGAAAGGAATTGAAATCCCCACGCATGCTTGCGTGAAGAGTTTCACAGGCCGCGAGAGGGGCGGCATATGCGACGCGTTGCGTTTGACCACCCCGCGAAGCTAAACTCCCCGCATTATGAAACGCACAGTTACAATTCTTGCCTTCGCATTGGCCTACATGCTCCTTACACCTGCCGGGCGGGCGCAGCAGCCAAAGTCTCTCTTTTACATGACGCGCGACCCGAAGTCGGTTCGGTCGTTCCTCGCGCATGCGGACAAAATCGACATCCTCGTACCGGCATGGTACGGAGTTGATGCGGACGGGTTGGTTTCCGGCGGGCCAAATCCCCTGGTGCTGGAAACGGCGCGCCAGCATCACGTTCCGGTGATGCCGCTCGTCGCGAACGGCGATTTTGCCCAGGAGGAGTTTCACAAACTGTTGAAGAATCCAGTTGCGAGGGAGAGCATGATCCACGCGCTCCTTCGCAATTGCAAAGAGAATGGTTACACAGGCTTTCAATTTGATTTTGAAAACGTGCATTGGACGGACCGCGATACGCTATCCGACCTGGTTCGCGAAGCTGCAGCGGCATTTCATCGAGAAGGATTACAACTCACGATCGCCACGGTGCCCAACGCGCCGGGGCAGCCTAGCGAAGGCGGCTTTTCCGCGTGGATCTATGAAAATTGGCGCGGCGCGTACGACCTTAAGGCCCTCTCCCAATCCGTTGATCTGATTTGCCTGATGACCTATGACCAGCACACTCGTTGGACTGCGCCGGGGCCGGTGGCGGGGTGGGCGTGGACTACCGGCAATCTGGATTACGCGTTGAAGTTCGTGCCAGGGCAAAAACTATCGCTGGGAATACCGCTTTACGGCTACCACTGGTTCGCGGGCACACCCGTCAAGTCAGATGATAAATCGAGCGATAAACCCAATCCGTCAGCGGAGTATATCGGGACCGATGACGCGCTGGACCTGGCCAAAGCGTACGGTGGACACATCGAATGGGATCCGACTGACAGGACAGCGTGGTTTTATTTTTATCGCGCGGACATGCGCGAATGGATTTTCTTCACAGATGCTCACACTTTTCGGGAGCGCTACACGCTGGCGAAAGAACGCGGGCTCCAGGGATTTTGTTCCTGGGTGTTGGGCACCGAAGATCCCGGCATTTGGGATTTGCTGCCGGCCCACAAGTAATCGTCGGCTCTGCAACAGCCGCGCTGATTTATCCGCATAACAGCCTACAAACGACGCATGACACCAGCCAGCCTGTTACAGGTGTAGAATTAGGTCAGAGGGATGTTTTCCTCTTGGGGTCCTGTCCTAGGTTAGCTTCTCACAGCCTTGTGAGACTGTCCGCGGGTAAGTGCCCCATTTTGCAAACCTGGGTGGCCCCAGCTCCGCCTCGAAGACGTCGACCAAAGACGACAAAGGGGGGAATGTGAAACTCCATAAATCAATCGCTTGCCGCTGCTGTTTCTTTGCTTTTCTCCTAATTCTATCCGCGCATGACACGACTGCCGCACCTCATAGGACGCTGGTAGTGAGCAACAATCCCACTCCATGTCCGGGCGCGCAATTCACGCTCATTCAGGATGCGATTAACACCGCATCACCAGGCGATGAGATTGACGTTTGCAATGGCATCTACGCGGAGCAGCTTTTGATCAACAAGTCCCTGGATATCAACGCCGATTTCGGCGCATTCCTGGTGCCGGCTTCGATTCCACAGAACGCGACTAGTCTGGCCACGGGGGATGGAATTGCTGCAGCCGTGTTCGTGAGCGGCGCGACGAATGTTTCGATCTCCGGTCTGACCGTCGATGGGATCAACAACGGAATCACGGGCTGTGCGCCGCGTTTGATCGGAGTTTACTTTCAGAACTCCTCAGGAATCCTTCGGCATGCCGCGGTTCGCAACTTTAGGCTTGGGACTGCCTTAAATGCATGCCAGAGCGGAACAGGCGTTTTTGTGGAGAGCGGCGGCGGCCAGAGCTCGGACGTGGAGATCGCGGACTGTTCCATTCATGATTTTCAGAAGAACGGCATCACCGCGAATGAATCGGGAACAAACGCGAAAATCCATAACAACGTTGTCACCGGCATCGGGCCGACCACGGGAGCCGCGCAGAACGGCATTCAAATCGGGTTTTCCGCGGAAGGCGCTATCCGCGAGAACATTGTTACGAATAATGTTTGGTCGCCCTGCATGGTCGTCGCGACGTGTCAAACGGTTGCTACAAATATTTTAGTGGCACTGTCGGACAACGTGCGCGTCTCAGATAACACGGTGGGAATAAGTCAGGTGGGGATATTCATAGACGGAAATGACGCGGAGTTGCGAGGCAACACGGCGTTTTCAGCAAGCGTTTTCGAGAACATTCGCATACAGGGCAACGGCAGCCGCGTTCAGGAAAATAAAGTGTTCAACGGCGGCGAAGCGGACATTTACTTGGAGGGTAACAACAATTCCGTGGTACGCAATTCGATTTCGGAAGCGCCGATTGGAATCCTCGAAGCTCAGGGTTTCACCGGCAATCACATCACCGCGAACGCATTTTTTAACGTGGGTGTCACGATTCAGGATCCGGCGGTGAACAACCTGAGCAAACGAGTCGTGCCCGACCGGTAGTTGCAGCGGCAGGCAGGGGCGTCGCGATGCGACTTCGGGGGACGCGTATCTCCCATGGTGATGAGGCCTTGACTCAGGCGTGTACAATCCGATAGAGCTCAGCCGGCCAAATGCCTGACGGCAAAACCCACTCTCGCGGCCTGATGTTGATTGCGGCCTTTAAGCTTTTGAAGGGGCTAGCGCTCCTCGCCGTGGGCATTGGGGCGCTGCGATTGCTGCATAGAGACGTGGCGGCCTTGGCGGACCACTGGATTAACGCGTTTCGCGTGGATCCACACAATCGCTATCTTCTTTGGTTGCTTGCGAAATTGCCCATGGTTGACGACCGGAAGCTGAAGGAGCTCAGTGTGGGCACCTTCCTATACTCGGCGGTTTTTCTGACCGAGGGCATTGGGCTGGCGCTGAGCAAGAGGTGGGCGGAATATTTTACGATTATCACGACGGCTTCGTTTCTGCCGCTAGAGCTGTATGAACTCTTCCATCACGCAACTATCCCGAAAGGAGTCGCGCTGCTTCTCAACATCGCTGTCGTCGTTTATTTGGTGAGAGAGCTTCGCCGTTATCGGAAGGCCTGACCGCGGGAAACGCGCGCGGGAATAGGAATCGCGGGATCACAAAGCGCGTCCCGCAGCGGCGCCCGAGGCCCAAGCCCATTGAAAATTGAAACCGCCGAGGTGGCCAGTGACATCGACGACTTCGCCGATGAAGAATAGCCCGCGAACTTTTCGGCTTTCCATGGTCTTGCTCGAGAGCTCATCGGTGTCAACGCCGCCCGCCGTGACTTCGGCTTTTTCGTAGCCCTCGGTATCTGCGGGCCGAATGGTCCATTCGTGCACCTGACGCTCGAGCTTGTCCAAATCTGGATTGGTCCAAGTTTGCGGCACATGCAAGTCAAGCCAGCGCTCGGCAAAACGCTTGGGCAAAACGCCGAGGAAGGCGGCGCGGGCCGCGGCTAGATTTCTGGTGCTGGATTCGCGGAGTGATGAGGTGACGTCGCGATTGGGAGCGAGATCGATGCGCAGGGGCATGCCGCTTTGCCAGTAGGAGGAAATTTGAAGGATCGCGGGCCCGCTCAGGCCGCGGTGCGTGAAAAGCATGCTTTCGCAAAACGATTGATGATCAGTTGATACGGCAACCGCTGCGGAGACACCGGCCAGATCGCAGTAATGGCGCTGGTCGTTTTTGGCGAGCACCAGCGGAACGAGCGCAGGCCTGGTGTTCACAATTTTCAGCCTGAATTGCCGCGCGAGATCGTAGCCGAGAGACGTGGCACCAATTTTTGGGATGGAAAGCCCTCCCGTCGCTACTACCAGCACCGGAGCGCGAAATTCGTCCGAGCCGGTTCGCGCCGCGAATTCGATGGTGTGCTGAACTTCGTGGATTTTCGCGTTCAGAAAGATTTGGACGCCGGCATCGCGGCACTCAGACTCCAGCATATTCGTGATGTCTTGCGCGGAGCGGTCGCAAAAAAGCTGGCCGAGAGTTTTCTCGTGGTAGGGAATGCGATGCTTTTCCACGAGGGCGATGAAGTCGGAGGGCGTGTACCGGGCGAGGGCGGATTTGGCGAAGTGTTCGTTGGCGCTGATGAAATTCTCCGGGCGACAATGGATGTTCGTGAAGTTGCAGCGTCCTCCACCGGAGATAAGAATTTTCTTGCCGATGCGGTCGGCAAGTTCAAGGACCGCGACGCGCCGTCCGCGTCTTCCAGCTTCCGCCGCGCAAAGGAGCCCTGCGGCGCCAGCGCCGAGGATGAGAGCATCAAATGTGCGCGTCAAATCAAGTAGCCTTCCGAGGCAGCTTCGCGGGTGCAAACTGTCGCTGCCTGCGTTCCTCAGGGTAAACTAAGAGCGGGAGAAGACCGAGAAATTTGCCTCCACTCATCAGCGCCCAGGGACTATCGAAAAGATACGGGGCCGCTCCGCTATTCAAGAATATCTCGTTCACCGTGTCCGAAGGGGACCGCATCGGCGTGATTGGCCCAAATGGATCGGGGAAATCGACGCTGCTCGAAATGTTATGCGGAAAAACAAAGTTCGACAGCGGCGAAATCGCCGTACGCAAAGGCACGAGACTTAGTTACGTCAAGCAAATCTCCGAATTTTCTCCGGGCATAACCATTCAGGCAGTGGTCGAGAACGCGCTGGAGCGAGCATCGGTAGCGCAATCGGAAAGAGCCGCGCGCTTGGCGGAGACGCTTGGGCGGGCGGGGTTCGAAGAATTGGGGATTCCAGCGGCGACATTGTCCGGCGGATGGCGAAAGCGGTTGGCGATAGCGGAGGCGCTGGTACAGAACCCGGACATTCTGCTGCTTGACGAGCCAACCAATCATCTGGATCTCGCGGGGATTGAATGGTTGGAACGGCTTTTGCAGAAGGCTAATTTCGCCTGCGTAGTGGTGAGCCACGACCGGTATTTTCTGGAGAACGTCGCAAACGAGGTGGTCGAGATCGACCGCGCGTATGAGGACGGCGTGCTGCGTGTTAATGGTAACTACAGTACCTTTCTGGAGGCCAAGGAAGAACATCTCCACGCGCAACGAAACAGGCAGGAAGCCCTCGAAAACCGAGTCCATACGGAGATCGAATGGCTGCGGCGCGGTCCCAAAGCGCGCGCGACCAAGGCCAAAGCGCGCATCGACAAGGCGCATAAGATGATTGGTGAACTGGCCGAGATGAAGGCCAGAAGCAGCGCAAGTGCAGCTCAAATCGATTTTTCTGCCACGAACCGCCAGACCAAGCAACTGATCGAACTCCATGGAGTGACATACCAGATTGGCGATCGCATGCCGTTTGAAAAGTTTGATTTCACGGTGACTTCGGGGATGCGAGTTGGGCTGGTGGGGCCGAACGGCAGCGGGAAAACCAGTCTGCTTCGTCTTCTGCGTGGCGAGCTTACGCCTGCGGCAGGCAAGATCAGAAAAGCGGAGCCGCTTCGCATTGTCTATTTCGATCAGAACCGCGAGCTAGACGCGGACCAGCTCCTGCGGCGAGCGCTGGCGCCGGATAGCGATGCGGTGATTTATCAGGATCAAGTGATTCATGTAGCGTCATGGGCGGCGAGATTTCTGTTCAATGGGGAAGATTTGAACCGGCGAGTAGGACAACTGTCGGGCGGGGAACGCGCTCGCGTCTTAATTGCTCAGCTCATGTTGCAGTCGGCAGACGTGTTGCTGCTGGACGAGCCTACGAACGACCTGGACATCCCGACGCTGGAAATTCTGGAAGAGAGCTTGCTGGAATTTAAGGGGGCGCTGGTGATGGTGACCCACGATCGGTACATGCTGGACCGTGTTTCGACGATCGTATTGGGTTTTGATGGGTTGGGAGGGCTCGAGCGCTTTGCGGATTATTCACAGTGGGAGGCTTGGCAGGAATCGCAGCAAGCGCGTAAAGACGATGCCCGATTCCCTGAACCCATCACGCGCCGGGGAACGACCGTCGATGCGGAATCGCCAAGAACGGCGAAGAAGAAACTCTCCTACAAGGAGGCCCGGGAACTGGAGGGCATCGAGGGACGTATCGCAGCCGCCGAACAAGAGGTTCACAGCAGACAAGCAGCGCTTCAGGATTCCAACATCACGAGCGATGGCCAGAAGCTTCACAGCGCATCTCTACAGCTCGACGACGCGAGGAAAGTTGTCGAGCAGCTTTATGCCAGGTGGGCCGAACTGGAACAAAAGAAGGGCTGATGGAAGAGTGGTTGTCGAATTAGCATCGCATTAGCCGCGGCGGCGAATTCAGCTTTCCTTCCGGTTAAAATAGAGTTGTGCAACGAAAGGTCTTTTGGCTCACATTCGGGGGATTGGGTTTGGTGGCGGATTTGACGCTGCCGTTCTGGTGGGCCATCTTTGCAACCATTCCTATCGGGTACGCAAGTTGGTGGGTGGCGTACCGCAGCGACTGGTTCTGAGTGATCGCGCACACACCCGCGCATGTGCTTAAGGGCCTTGGCCCCGGCTCGAACTTGTGGACGCTTTACGGAATGACGAGGCGATTCCCTTCCCGCACAGCCGTGGCTTGTTCTTCCCCGCGGTACCTGTAGATGACGATCAAGACCTTGCCGGCACCTATGGCGGGATCTCCTCCCAGATTGGCGTTATTGACGTACACCGCAAGGACGCCATCGCGCACCATCGCCTGCAGACGATCCGTGACGTTCACAGTACTTCCCTGCACACCGTAGTAACCGCGGATGATTGCCACGCCGCGCGAGTCACGGCGCTCGCGGTCGTCACGGTCATGATCGCCACGGCCAGGACCGCGGTCGTCAAAATCGTCGCGCCGGACGGCAAACATACCGACATCGACAAAGCCACCTTCTCTGAAGTCGAACTCACGTTCCTCGTTTCGCCTGTTCCGCGCGAAGATGCGAAGAGACTTCTCTCTACCAACAGCTGGGTCACCGCCCATGGTTTGATTGTTCACGGCAACGCGGCCGTTCACGCCACCGCGAGCAATCAAATCCCGTAAAATATCCGTGACATCAGTGCGCTGATTCCTGAACCCATAGTCGGCGCGCATAATCCACCAGCCTTCATCCTGGGCGGCGATGCGAGCGGTAAAAAGTGTGATTCCCAGGGAGCAAACAAACAGCCAGACTAGAAGTTTCCAAGAATGGTGAGTTGTTTTCATGTAGGGCTCCTCCGTTGCGGCGACCGGCCGCCATTGAACCCACTTTACCGCAATCATAGGATCCCGAAAGGCGGCAATTGTGGGGAATTGACCAAACCATCCACAGGGCAGTGCGTTTTTTCGGATAAGCGCAAAGTTGCCTGTGCGATGGAGTTTTTGCATAGGCTGGAAAGTTTGCAAGGAGCGCCGTCGATTGCGAGGGCCAGGACACGGACGGGTCGTCCCAACCGGATCACGCTGCGGAGCAACCCGAAGGAGTTGGCAAGTAGGACGTAAACGCGGGAGATTAGCGATTAGTTCCAGAAAATCATTTGATATACTTTAGTTCCCCTTTTCATTTCCAAACTGCGCCGCCCCACCCCTTGGTGCGTGGAGACTACAATGAAAATATCCAGCCAAGACCGACGAGTGTCGCGCCGACTGAGTTTCAAGATTCCCCTGCGGGTGCGTATTTGGAAATCCACAGCACCCGAACAGAGAGGTGAATCGCTCAATCTCTCGCAGACCGGCGTATTCTTCGCGACGAACTCGCCCATACGCGAAGGTGAAACCGTAGAAATTCTTCTGAAGATGCCGGAGGAGGTCACCGCCGAGCCGACTACGGAATGGCGATGTACCGGTCACGTGGTGCGCGTCGAGCGAGTTGATTCGTCGCGCGAGAAGATGCGCGTGGGCGTGCAGTTTGATTGCTACGAAGTTTCGCGCGCTAAGCTAGACCCTGCAAACTGACGCTCCGTACCCGATAGCGAAAAAGCCACCTTGGCGCACGGCTTTCCGACTGCAGATGGCGACCGCCCGGCAGGACCAGGAGAGCGAGAGACTGCAGGAAATTCTCTCGACCATGATTTCCCCCAATTAGTCTGAGCTCTTGCCGTCCGTATCGGGCCCTCCTCCACCCGCCTTGCACGCATTTCGCCTGAGGAGTTCAGTATCCGATATCCGCGTCCGTGTTGAACGGTCAGAGCCCGTTTTGGGAATTGCAGCGATCTGATTTGCAAATCCCCTTCTCTTCGCTCATCATTACTAGTTTGTTTGGGCGGCCTCTCAGCATGTGTAGCCGCTTTTACTGCCCACAAATCTCTGCGATCGAGGAGTTGCATGGAAAAGCCTGGGAAAATCGCGCCGCCGAAGGGGAAACTTGGGATTTTAACTCCTGGCATGGGCGCTGTCAGCACCACGTTCATGGCGGGAGTTGAACTGGTACGGAAGGGAAAGGCGCAGCCGATCGGGTCGCTTACGCAACTCGGGACGATTCGACTGGGCAAGCGCACCGACGGCCGCTCTCCGCTGATCAAAAAGTTTGTGCCGCTAGGCGATCTCAACGACATCGTTTTCGGCGGCTGGGATATTTTCCGTGACAACGCCTATGAATCCGCCGCAAACGCGGGCGTCTTAAATCCGCAAGACCTCGAAAAGGTAAAGACATTTCTTTCCGGAATCAAGCCGATGAAGGCGGCCTTTGACCCTGAGTACGTGAAGAAGCTTGACGGCCCGAACGTCAAAAAAGGCAAAAATAAATACGAACTCGCACTCAAGATCAAGGAGGACATGGAGAATTTCCGCAAGACCAAGCGGGTTTCGCGCATGGTCACTTGCTGGTGCGGCTCGACAGAAGTTTTTGTGAAGCCAGAGGACGTGCACTCCACGCCGGAAAAATTCGTCGAAGCCATGAAGTCGAACCATCCGGCCATTGCGCCTTCGATGCTCTATGCCTGGGCTTCCGTGACCAGCGGCATTCCTTTCGCCAATGGAGCTCCGAATCTCACCGTGGACATTCCGGCCATTCAGCAGCTTGCCCTGGAACACGGCGTCCCTATTTGCGGTAAAGATTTCAAGACCGGCCAGACGCTGATGAAGACCATTCTGGCGCCAGGTTTTAAAGCCCGCATGCTGGGGCTCGACGGCTGGTTCTCGACGAATATTCTCGGCAACCGCGACGGGGAGGTGCTTGAAGATCCAGGCTCCTTCAAGACCAAGGAAGAGTCCAAGCTTAGCGTCCTTGAATACATTTTGCAGCCGAAGCTTTACCCGATGCTTTACGGCAAGATGTGTCACAAGGTGCGCATCAACTACTACCCGCCGCGCGGCGACAACAAGGAAGGCTGGGACAATATCGACATTTTTGGCTGGCTGGGTTACCAGATGCAAATCAAGGTGGACTTTCTCTGCCGCGATTCCATCCTTGCGGCGCCAATCGTTCTGGACCTGGTTCTCTTTCTGGACCTAGCCCAGCGCGCCGGGATGAAAGGCATCCAGGAGTGGCTCAGCTTCTACTTCAAGTCACCGATGACCGCTGCTGGCCTCTATCCGGAGCACGACCTGTTTATTCAGTCGATGAAGCTGAAAAACACGCTGCGCTGGATGATGGGCGAGGACCTGATTACGCACCTCGGACAGGAATATTACGACTAGCGAAATTTTCCGTCCTGCAACGGGACAAATTGTCCGGCTCGCCATTCAATTTTTCGATGGGGCAAAATGATTTTTCGATTTGACGCTTGCGCGACCGGCGCGATAACCTACGGGCCGATGGTCAGCGCAGGGATACCCCACATTTTATCGCAATACTCCATCTCATCTTATTTCGAGGAGATTCATGTCGAACGAACTGCGTAATTTCCTTGCTCTAACTTATGACGAACTCGAAGAGCAAAACCTGAAGGCCAAAGAGCAGCGCAAGAACCGCGTCGCCCCGCACAAAGTCCAGGAGGACCGGGTCAAGTACCTCACGGACGAGAAGCGCATCAAGGCCGTGACCGTGCTTTTCAGCGACCTCGAAGGCCGCTTGCACATGCTCGATTACGATAAGAAGTTCCTGATCAAGAGCTGGGACAACTTGACCTTCGACGGCTCCTCGATTCGCGGCTTTACAGCGCAACGAGAGAGCGACCTCCGGCTGGCAATGGATTGGGGCGCGTTTTACTGGGGACCGTCGGATGTTTTTGGGTCCGGCAAGGTGCTGGTCTTCGGCCACGTGATCGACAAGGATGGCTCGCCGTACATTGGTGACATTCGGGGCGTGCTAAAAGGCTACGCCGACCAGCTCCATGAAAAGAAAGGCTACACGCTCAACGCCGCAAACGAGATCGAGGGCTTCCTCTTCAAAGGGGAAAACGCGGAACGGCATTACCACGAGACGGGGAAGTTCGAGTACGTCAACACGGGCGGCTATTATCATTCCCTTCCCGGTGATCCGCTGCGAACCTTTATCGACACAACGGCGGAAGTACAGCGCTCGATGGGTTTCCAGAACGAGAAGGATCACCCGGAAGTGGCCCCATCGCAGTTCGAGATCAATTATGGTTACGGCGAAGTGGTGCAGGCCGCGGACCAAATTCAGCTTTACAAACTGATCTGCCGGCAGGTGGCGACGAACCTGGGATTCACGGCGTGTTTCCTGCCGAAACCGGTGGTGGGCGTCAACGGCAACGGCATGCACACCAACGTTTCGATCAGCAAGGACGGCAAAAACCTGTTTTGGGATCCGAAGGGTGAGGAGCAGCTGAGCAAGATGGGCTGGGAGTTCGTGGATCGCATTCTTACCCACGGAAATGATATCTGCATGTTGCTCAATTCAAGTGTCAATGCTTACCGGCGCCTAGACCCGCACTTCGAAGCGCCCAACCAGCTCAAGGCTTCTCCAACCGATCGCGGGGCCATGGTGCGCATCCCCATCGGCAATGAACGCAGTATGCGCACGGAGGTGCGCGCCGTCGCTCCTGATGCGAATCCGTACATGGTCATGTATTCGATCTTCAAGACGGGATTGGATGGCGAGACTGCGAAAATCAAGAATCTGCGGTCAGCGGAACGCTACCTGCCGGATAATGTGTACACCGCACTTGAAAACTTCGAGAAGGCGGAGTGGACGACAAAACTTTTCGGCGCCGACGTCAAGGGCCGCTACGCTGACCTAAAACGCGCTGCTGCCGATCGCTGCCCGCGGGCTCTCGGTACGTTTGTGAAGGCGCCGGAAGTGCAGTACCACCACGAAGTATATAACCAGTACCTCTGGAACATGTTTTAGGGGACTCGCGCAGCGCCAACAGAGCGCTTCGGGCAGGAGATTCGACGGGCGCAGCGAGGTGACGGCCGAATGCCTGAATATGCTGCGCCCTTTGTTTTGCCTGTGCGCTTTTTTCCTTCTTCAGCGGCGACGTGTTTCAAGATGACACAGCTGCGTCCTGATCTGATTTACTGAAATTCCAGACTTCGGTTGCTCATTTCGGAGTTCGCGTGCGTTGTGATATGTTTTGTGGTTCGCAAGTAGGTGCATAATTCAGTGGACTCCGCGAAAGGCCGCTTGGCATTTCAACAGGAACCGCAAGGGCTCGAAAATCCAGGGAGGTAGTGCATTCATGAAGAGTTCGTACAACGGGCAGGCGATTCCTGTTGGAGGCAAGGCCATCGGCTACAGCGGCGGCGAACTGCAGGTTCCCGACACCCCGATCATTCCATTCATTGAAGGCGACGGCACGGGCCGTGACATCTGGAAGGCTTCGCGACGGGTGTTTGACGCGGCAGTGGAACATGCCTACGGAGGAAAGCGAAGCGTCGCGTGGTTTGAGGTCTTTGCGGGAGAAAAGGCCTTCAATACATACAAGGAATGGTTGCCGGATGAGACCGTCGATGCCATTCGCGATTTTCGAGTGGCCATCAAAGGACCTTTAACGACGCCTGTGGGCGGTGGGATTCGCTCGCTGAATGTGGCGCTACGCCAGCTGCTGGATTTGTATTCTTGCGAGCGGCCGGTGCGCTACTACGCGGGAGTTCCCTCCCCCGTGAAACACCCGGAGAAGATGGACATCGTGATCTTCCGCGAAAACACAGAAGACGTCTACATCGGGATCGAGTGGAAATCCGGCACGCCGGAAGTAAAGAAACTGCTCGAGTTTCTGAATCACGAAATGCTGAAGGATGGAAAGAAGCAGATTCGCTGGGATTCGGGCGTAGGAATCAAGCCAATTTCGCCAACGGGAACGAAGCGGCTGGTTCGCCGGGCGATTAAGTATGCGCTGGCGCATGGCAGGAAAAGCGTGACGCTCGTGCATAAGGGAAATATCCAGAAATTTACCGAAGGAGCGTTTCGGGATTGGGGTTATGACTTGGCGCGTGAAGAATTCCGGGCAGAGACGGTCACGGAACGCGAGAGCTGGATCCTCGACAACCTGGACAAGCAGCCGGGGCTGACCGTCGAGCAGAATGCGGCGATGATTGAGCCGGGACTTGAGCAGGCGACCGAAGCATTTACGAAAGCCATTTGCGACGAAGTCAAACAGACGCTCGATTCCATTGGGACCACTCACGGCAAGGGACTATGGAAGAAAAAACTGATGATTAACGACCGCATCGCGGATTCCGTTTTTCAACAAGTGCTGTTGCGCGCGGATGAATACAGCGTGCTGGCCACGCCGAATCTCAATGGTGATTATCTTTCGGACGCGTGCGCGGCGCAGGTAGGCGGGCTGGGGATGGCTCCCGGATCGAATATTGGCGATGGCTTCGGCGTGTTCGAAGCTACGCACGGCACTGCTCCTAAATACGCGGATAAGGACGTGATCAACCCGAGCTCCGTGATGCTGTCCGGCGCGATGATGTTTGAGTTCCTCGGATGGAAGGAGGCCGCTCAGCTGATCGAGGGCGGAATTGCGCGGACGATTCAACAGAAGCGCGTGACTTATGATCTCGAGCGACTCATGCCGGGCGCGACGAAAGTGGGTACCTCGGCATTTGCGACGGCGATTATCGAGAATATGCAGGCTGCGGCAGTAGCGAGGTAGAGGACGTAAAGGAGACAGAGGAAGTAAAGGAAAAAGATCTAGTGGGTTGTCGCCGCCAAGCTCGGAGCAATTTGTCGAGCGCTCTTTCATCCTTTACCTCATCTGCCTCTTTTACTTCATTCACTTCGTTCATATCCAGAGAGGACGCAAAGCGAGCAATGAGCAGAAAAAAAGTGACAGTTGTGGGCGGCGGTTTTGTGGGATCGACTACGGCGCAGCGGATAGTTGATCTGGAGCTGGCCGATGTGGTGCTTACGGATATTCTGGACGGGCCGCCGGCGGGAAAAGCGCTGGATATGCTGGAGTCGGGGCCGATCACGCGGACGGATTCGCGCGCGACGGGCATTTCCACGGCGGCGGGCGACTACAGCGCAACGGCGGGTAGCGACATCGTGGTGATCACAGCGGGTTTTCCACGCAAGCCGGGGATGAGCCGCGACGATCTGCTGAAGGCCAACTATGACGTGGTGAAGGCGGTCGTCGAACAGATCGTCAAGCACTCTCCGAAATGCATCATTATCGTGGTTACAAATCCGCTGGACGCCATGGCGCAAGCAGCGTTCAAGGTGAGCGGTTTTCCGAAGAATCGCGTGCTGGGAATGGCGGGAGTGCTGGACTCAGCGCGCATGAGCTGTTTTGTTGCGGCCGAATGCAAAGTCAGTGTGGAGAACGTGCACTCGTTCGTGCTCGGGGGGCACGGCGACGACATGGTGCCGCTGCCGCGCTACTCGACCGTAGCGGGAATTCCGTTGCCCGATTTTCTTCCGAAAGAACGGATCGACGCGATCGTGGAGCGTACGCGCAAGGGCGGCGCGGAAATCGTTAACCTGCTGAAGACTGGCTCGGCGTACTATGCGCCGTCGGCTGCGGCGGTTGAAATGGTCGAAGCCATTCTGAAGGACAAAAAGAAAATCCTGCCTTGCGCCGTGTATCTTGACGGAGAGTACGGAATCAGAGGGCTCTTCGTCGGCGTCCCCGTGAAGCTGGGTTCGGGCGGAGCCGAGGAGATTATCCAGATCAAGCTGACCGCAGAGGAAAACGCGGCACTGCAGAAGTCCTCGGCGTCCGTGCGAGAACTGGTAAACGTTCTCGGCTTGTAAGATAAACTAGAGGTGAAAATCCAGAGCGCGGATGTTATTCGGCGAGCCGAATAACCATTCGCGCCTCGTTTGTTTTGTGCTCCAATCGATCAGATCCCGAAGAGCTTTTCGGCTACAACCACCAAACCCAGGGTAAATGCGGCGATGACGACTTCGCCGATGGCTCCCACGGCGAAAGGGCGCAGACCTTGTTTGCGCATGTCGCGGAAGTTCGTGCGAAGGCCAACGCCGGCGAAGGTCAGAAGGAAAGCCCAGCGAGAGAGATTGGCGAGCGCACCGACCTGCTCTTTATTGAAGAACTGGTAGGTGGCAAGCACTGAAATGAGAAGGAAACCCAAGACGAACTTGGGAAACTTCTGCCAGAGGAACGCGGCTTTGTTGCGCACTGTTTTGGCCTGGCCCTGACTGGCCCAGTAGATCGCGTATGCCAACACGACGAAGCCGATCATAGCGTTGCGCGTGGATTTCACGAGAACGGCCAATTTGCCCGCGGCGTCGGAGTAGAGAGCGCCGGCGGCTGTTGCTTCGGCGGTGTTATCGACGGCAAGTCCCGCCCAAATGCCATAGGCCCGGTCTCCAAGATGCAGAGTGTGGCCAATCAAAGGAAATGCGAAAAGCGCCAGCGCGCCGAGCGCGAGAATGGCGGCAATCGAAAAAGAGGAATCTTCCTCGTCGGCCTCAATCGCGCCTTGCGCGGCAATAATGGCGCTGACGCCGCAGACGGCGGAGCCGACGGCGAGGAGCGAAGTCAGTTTCGGCTTAAGGTGGAACACGCGACCGAGAAAAGTCATAAATGCGATGGCTCCGGTGATTTCGATCGCCACTAGCACAAGACTGACGCCGCCCAGTTTCAGGATATCGCCTAGCAAGAATCGCGAGCCGAGGAGAACGATTCCCGCCTTCAGCCAGAACTCGTAGGTGGCCACGCCGGCGCGGAAGATTTCCGGAACGCCGATGGTGTTCGAGATCACAAGCCCGAGAAGGATGGCCCAAAGCACGTACTCAATATTGGGAAAGATCCAATGATGCGCTTTCGCATACTTGCCCACGTTTTGCTCGAGCAACTTGCCCGCGAAGCCAATCGCCGCGAGCAAAAGCACGCCGGGGATGATGCGAAGAAAGCGGAGAGCCGGCTGCACCGGTTGAACCTGAGGAATTACGACCGCATCTGCCATATTTTCTCCTTTTTCCTGGCTTCTATTTGCGGATCCATCACCACGGGATATGTTTGAAAACACCGGTGCGAACAAGGAGCGCTGCGAGTAAAGCGATCACGACGGCCCAGCTATCCAACGACAGACGCCAGGGCTCCTTCACTTGGGGTGCATTTACTTCATCGGCCATTTGGTTTCCTCCAGGGCAAATTAGGACTAACTTATCTGAACTCGTTGCGCCGGCAACGCGGTGCTCCGTCCGTGCAAGAACGCATCGCCAATCTCCCGTATCTGTTTTGCAGCGACACGCCCAACGATCATCAGGGCCGGAGCGGGTAACTTTTCTTCCAAGGAAAGCGCATCGACGCTGGTCCAACGAACTTGCTGTTGCTCTCCTGAAGCGCCCGAAACAATGACGCAAGGCAAATCCGGCGGAAGACCGGCTTCCGCAAGGCGCCGTGCAACCTCCGAATAATCCGGCCCCGGCATATAGAGAACCAGGGTGGTGGCAGGAGTGAGGCAGCCCCAATCCATTGCATTCGCATCCGGCACCCGCGAAAAAGTTGAAAACAATACTTGCGAGGCGACTCGTCGATCCGTAAGCGAAATGCCAGCCACAGCTGCAGCCCCAAAACCGGCTGTCACTCCGGGAACGATTTCAAAGTCCACGTTGGCTTCGCGCAGCGCTTGAACTTCCTCGCCCGCACGGCCGAAGATCGAAGGGTCTCCTCCCTTTAATCTCACGACGATTTCATGAGAAGCCGCATAGCCTACCAGCAGCGTGTTAATCTCTTCCTGGGTCAGCAACTTCCTTCCGCAGCGCTTGCCAACGTCGATGACCTCGGCGTCTGACGAGATTCTCGCCAATACTTCTCGGCTCACGAGCGAGTCGTGTAGCACGATGTCAGCCTGCGCCAAGAGCCGCGCAGCTTTCAGCGTCAATAGTTCCGGATCGCCGGGCCCCGCACCGACCAGATAAACTTTCCCCTTCACGTCGTACCTCGCTGCCCCGGGTGCCGTTTGGCTTCTCGAACAAATTGCTCGAACATCGGGCGGGTGGCCAGTTCGTGCAACAATTTCCTCGCCGTATCCGAGCTGGGACTGCTCGCGCGCAAAGCCTCGCGTGCCGCGCCGAGCCATTCGAGCCATACTTCATATTCCGGACCGAATTGTGCTTCGAATTCCTTCCGAAGGCGCTGCGCGAGCGAGGGGCTCTTGCCATTCGTGGAGATTGCGATTTGCAAATCGCCGCGCTGAACGACGCCTCCGTAATAAAAGTGGCAATGACCGATGTCGTCGACGGCATTGCACAACAGTCCGCGGGTCTCCGCCTCGCGAAATACGGCTTCGTTCACGCCTGGGGCGGAAGTCGCCGCTATTACCAGAAATGCGCCGTCCAAATCCGCCGGCTCAAATTCTTTGGGCAACCAATCGATTTTTCCAAATCGAACCCATTCAGCAATTTGTGGTTTGATCGAAGGCGAGACCAGTCGGATTCTTGCCCCAGCGGACAACAGGCCGGGAATCTTACCTTCTGCAACATTCCCGCCGCCAATAACGACAACCAGCCGGCCTTCCAGCTTCACAAAAATGGGAAAGAGGCTCATGTTTCAGCCCTCCACTCCCTGCGGGACCGAGCCCAACGCCACATCGCGGTCCACAGGTGCGACCAAATCTCCTGCGAGCATCGCCCGAAGGTCCTCATTCGAATGCCGCGCGAGAAACTGCCGCAGATTTTCGCCAGACTCGCCGCGCTCACTGAAGCCGGCAAGAAGACGCTCGATGGCATCGGGTACATCCGAGGCGGCGCAACGATAACCAACCGGCCGGGCAATCGAAGCAAAATTCCCGACGCTTCCACCGATACAGAAGTAATACGCGTCGACCATCCGGCCATCCACTTTGATTTTCTTGCCCTCGATGCCGATGTCGGCGACCCAATGCTGCCCGCAGCTATTGGGGCAGCCAGTTATGTTGAGCCGAAGCTGTTCCTGAAAATTGGGGAGTCGCTCCTCGAGCTCGTGAGTAAGCCAGCGTGCGAAACTCTTGGTTTCGGTCAACGCTAGCTTGCAAAATTCAGAGCCCGTGCAGGCCACGGTTCCGCGTGCGAACACCGAGGCCTGCACCGGCAGGGCAGCAACTTCAAGCTCGTGGGCGACTTTGGCCGCGTCGCGCCGCGGCACGTTGACGATCAGCAGATTTTGCTTGGTTGTAGTCCGAAGGTAGCCGTCAGCGTGGCGATCGGCCAGGTCCGCCGTCGTGCGCAGCTGCTGTGGAGTGATTCTTCCGCGCAGCACCGACGCACCCACGTATACAAGTCCGTCTTGCTTTTGCGCATGGATTCCGACGTGATCGCGATGAATGTCCGCGGGAACGTCTTCCGGCTCGGCAGGGTCGAGCGAAACACCAATCTGCCTCTCCAACTCTTCGAGAAAACTCTCTGCCGTCCAGCCTTGCTGTAGAAACAGAAATTTGAGGCGGGCCTTGTCCCTGCTCTGCCGAAGTATTTGGCTCGCGCGAAAGATTTCCGCCACGCCGCGCGCCACGGGTACGACTTGATCCCACTGGACGAAAGCGTTCAGCCGCAGTGCAATGTGCGGATCGGTTGAGAGCCCGCCACCAACTCTAAGCGAAAATCCTGTCTCGATTGCCCCACGCCGCTTTCGCGTCGAAGCCGTCAAGGCTACATCGTTAATCTCCGGATACGAACACCAGCTTTTGCAGCCCGTGATGGAGATTTTGAATTTGCGGGGTAAGTTGTAAAATTCCGCGACGCCGCCTAATTCCCGGTCGATGGCCAGCGCAAGCGGCGAGGCGTCGACAATTTCATCTGCGTCCAGTCCGGCAACGGGGCATCCCGTAATGTTGCGCGCGACGTCTCCGCAGGCTCCGGTCGTGGTCAAACCCGCGTGCCAAAGCGATTCCAGAACCTCGGGAAGTGATTCCAGCGTCACCCAATGCAATTGAAAATTCTGCCGGACCGTAATATCCGCAACGCTTCGCGCATGCCGCTCCGCAATATCCGCGACCGCGCGAACCTGGTCGCTGCGCAGCAATCCGTTTGGGATTCGAATGCGCACCATAAAGTAAGGCGTGGCTTTGCCCTCGCCGCCGCTACCGCCGACGACTCCCGCGCCATCCCCCTGCGTGTACACGCCCCAGGAGCGGAAATACGTGCTGAACCACTCCGGGGGAATCGAAGCGTAGCCCTTCCGCGCAAACTCACGGATTTCGTCGAAATGCTCCCAAGCATTCTTCTCTTGTTTTAGGCGCTCGACTCGCTGCGCCTTGGTCTCAGTGACTTCGCCCATTGATCAGTCCCCTGTCCGAAAAACAAGTTCCAAATACAAAAAACCCACGCGGCCTGAACCTCTGGCGACGTGGGCTTCGGAACTCTGAATCTTAAATTTCTGCTAAGTCCGGAAACTCCCCTGGCCAGAGATGGGTGTCATGCGACACGCAGCCTTGCGCGCGCAGAAACTACACATCATCTGACAAGAAGTCATCATCAAAACCGAGAATACCTCGTGGTCTCCTCCATGTCAAAAGGAGACCATCACAATCTTTAGATGCGTCACATTCAAAAAAGTAATCAAGAAAAAAGCCGCCCTCGCTAGGGCTTCTGCGCTGCCGGTGCAGGCGACTTCTTTGGCGAAGTGGGTGCCTTCTCAGGAGTTGCTCCCTCCGGAAGAATCAGCGTGGTGGTCTTGATGGAATCGAGCTGGGGGAAACCCTTGTCCAGATAGGGCTTCCCAAGTTTCTCGATGGTGTCTTGCGCCGGTCCCTTGCCGTCGGGCGCACCTTCCCCATAGACTGAATACAAGGCCTCGACCACGTCCATCCCCTGCGTAACCTGGCCAAACGCGGAAAATCCCATGCCGTCGAGCCGTTTGTTGTCAACCAGGTTGATGAATACTTGCGTGGTTCGCGTGTTTGGTCCGCCCATCGCGTAAGTGATATACCCGCGAAGGTTGCTCTGTACGACGGGATCATCCTTTATGGGAGCGTGCGACCATGCGGCGGAAACCGGCGGATATGCGCTGATGCCCCATTGCACGACGAACCCCTTGAGCACGCGAAAGAAACTCGTATTGTCATAAAAATGGTGGCGTACAAGATTGTAGAAGCGGTCCGCGCCCAGCGGCGCCCACGCGCGCGTCACTTTGAGGACAAAATCGCCCTTTGTGGTCGTGAATTTCACCTCGTAGGTAGCTGGCGCCTTCGCGGTAAGCAGCGCTGGCCGGAGCAGTACCCGGTCATAGGGGCGCGCGGCGGGAGCCGATTTCTGTGCCGCAGAAGTTCCGGCTGCCGATTTCGGCTTAGACGGAGTCTGCGCTTGCGCCGCTTGGGCATCCGCCTTGTTGCAGGGAGCCACAACGAACAGCAGCAGTCCCACAATCATCATCGATCCAGATTTATGCATCGCTCTTCTCTCTCCTAACTAAGTTCAGTGGCTTGGCGCCGCCGGACGGCGCGTGTTCACTTCGCGGCATTCAGTTCGTGGCTGACGCGCTCGACCTGCGCCATCACCCTCAGAGTATTCTCGCCGAGAATCTTCTTTACGTCACCCTCCGAATAGCCTTTTTCTAGCAATGCTTGCGTGATTTTTGGCAGCTTACTTGCGTCTTCCATTCCGAAGGGCATGTTCGCGCCGTCGAAATCGGAGCCAAGCCCGACGTGGTCGATGCCCGCAATTTTAACCGCACGGTCGATATGATCGATAATCTTCGTCCACGCAACCCGCGGAAGATCGCCGCGCATTACGTATTCACGAGTAATGCGGTCGCCTTCAATCAACTGGCAGCCTTCTCTTTCCCCGCATCGCCTTTGAACCTCCAGCGCGATTGCTTTGTTCCATTCCGGATGAGCCTTCTCCGCGTTCCGAAACTCCTGGCTCAAGAAGCCCACGTGGTAGTTAATCTGGATCACGCCGCCTTTGGCTCCAAGCGCACGGATCATGTCATCGCTCATGTTACGCGGTGCGTCGCAAATAGCACGGCAATCGGAATGGGAAGCGAAAACCGGCGCCTTACTAATCGCCAATACGTCCGCAAAGGTCTTATCACTGACGTGCGAAATGTCCACGATCACGCCTAGCCGGTTCATCTCCCGGATGACGTCTTTGCCAAACCCTGTTAGTCCGTTGTGCTCAGGGATCGCTGTCGACGAATCGGCCCACTCGGCGTTCCCGCTGTGCGTCAGTGTCATATAACGCGCGCCAAGCGCCGCGTAAACGCGCAGCACGCTCAGGTCGCTGGCGATCATGTGACCGCCTTCGACGCCGATCAGCGCGGCGATTTTGCCATGCTTATGAGCTTCTTGAATCCCTTCTACGGTCGTCACCAATGCTAAATCGTTCGAATGTTTTCGGACCTCCTCGCGAACGGCGTCAAACTGGTCCAGCGCGCGCTTCACAGCTTCCGGGCCAGTAATCTTACTGGGCATCCAAATAGAAAAGAAAATCGCTCCGAGACCGCCCTCCCTCATGCGCGGGATATCGATGCTCCCCAGCGGATTTCGCGCGCCCAAATCGAACCCGCCATCCAAAAAGCGTTGCGTCGTATCGTCGTGGGTATCGATGACAAGAGAAGAAAAATGCAGCCGATTCGCCCGTTCTGAAATTCCGTCCGCCGCCATCGCCCCCGCCAGGATCATTCCCGCCAAAAGACACGCACCCACCCTAAGCCGCGCCATCAGCACTTCCTCTGGTTTCATTTTCTTATTGCGCGGCCCGCATCTCTCGGCTCACGCGTTCGGTTTGCTCCATGACACGCAACAAGTTTCCGCCCAGGATTTTGCGGATATCGTCGTCGCTGTAGCCCTTGCGCATCAAAGCCTCGGTAATCTGCGGCAGATGCGTGCAGTCATCCATGCCTTCCGGCATATTCGCGCCGTCAAAATCGGAACCCAGGCCAACATGATCCGCCCCGGCAAGTTTCGCGGCATGATCAATGTGCTCAATGATCCGCTCCCAGCTTACGTGCGGGAGCTTTCCTTCGGCAGTAGCCTTGTCTGCCATCTCTGTCATCTTCTTGTTCAAGCACTCTTCGTTGTCTCCACACTCCTTCTTAAGCGTATCCATCATGGCTACTACGCCGCCGGAGAATTTGTCCGAAGCATCTTTATAAGCCTGATCAATGAAGCTCTTTTCATAGTTGATCTGGATGACGCCGCCCTTTGCTGCCAGCGCCTTGATCATGTCGTCGGACATGTCGCGGGGATGATTGCACAGCGCGCGGCAGGAAGAATGCGAAGCAATCAAGGGCGCCTTGCTGACTTCCAGCGCATCGTAAAAGGTCTTGTCGGAAACATGGGAAATGTCCACCATGATTCCCTGCCGGTTCATTTCACGCACGATGTCCTTGCCGAAATCCGTTAGCCCGTTGTGGACAGGCTTGTCGGTCGAGGAATCCGCCCATTCATCGTTATAGAAATGGGAAAGCGTCATGTAACGCACGCCCAGGTCGCCAAACATGCGCAACACGCGAATGTCGTTTCCGATCATGTGGCCACCCTCGACACCGATCAACGCGGCAATCTTCCCCTGTGCGTGCGCGCGCCGGACTTCCTCCGCGGTCCGGCAAAACGCGAAGTCTTTCGAATATTTGTTTACATTTTCATGCACCGCATCAATCTGATCGAGCGCTTTTTGCACTGCCGGCGGACCCATGGTGCGGCCGTCAATCCAAATGGAGAAGAAAATCGCGTTCATCCCGCCCTCGCGCATGCGCGGAATGTCAATGTGCCCGTCGGGATTGCGCTTGCCAATATCGAAGCTCTTCGAGAAGAAGCGCTGCGTCGTGTCGTCGTGCGTATCCAGGACGATCGACGAGAAATGCAGCTTGTGAGCGCGATCGGCGATATCGTCGCCCGTGGCAACCTGACTCAACAAAAATCCGGCCATAACCACACAGGCAAACAGCGAGGCACGGAGATGACCCATGTTTCCTCCAAGTGAAGTGGTGCGGCGAGATTCTACCCTATTAGCCAGCCAACCAGCGCTTGTTTCCAGGCCTGGCGGTTCATTTCCGCGATGGATTCCGTCAAGGGAATGTCTTTCGGGCAAGCCTTCACGCAGTTTTGCGCGTTCGCGCAGTCCTGAATTCCGCCCGGTTCCATCAACGCGTGGATACGCTCTTTCGCATGCATCGCGCCTGTCGGGTGCATGTTGAACAGCCTGACTTGGCTGATAATCGCGGCGCCGATGAACTTGTTATTGTCATTTACCTGCGGACAAACCTCCAGGCAGCTTCCGCAAGAAATGCAGCGCGACAACGGATAGGCCTTCTCCTGCGTCTCGGGCGCCATCCGCGGCCCTTCGCCGAGGTCGTAGGTCCCGTCGATGGGAATCCAGCCTTTGACGCGCTTCAGACTTTCAAACAGGAATTGCCGGTCAACGGCAAGGTCCCGAACCACCGGAAACTTTGAAAATGGTTCGAGCCGTATCGGTTGTTCAAGCTTATCGACCAGCGCGGAACACGCCATCCGCGCCCTGCCGTTGATGAGCATCGCGCAGGACCCGCAAACCTCTTCGAGACAGTTCGAGTCGTAGCTGATCGGTGTCGTCTTCTTGCCATCCCGCGTCACCGGGTTTTCCGCAATGTCCCGCAAACAAATAATCACGTTCATTGCGGGACGCCACGGCAGCGCAAATTCCTCCCAATATGGAGCACCCTTGGGACTGACCTGCCGTTTTACGCGAACAATCACCTGTTTGTCGTCAGGCATAATTCCTTCTGCAAATCCTACAACTGCTCTCCGGCGTCAAATCCAGAGTCCAGCGCATCGACACACCCTACTTTGCGGCGTCATAGCGTCTCGCGCGGGGCGGAACCTGCGAAATGTCGACCGGTTCATAGCTGAGATGGATTTCTCCGTTCACCCATTTCGCTCGCGTGGTCTTCAGCCAGTTTGCGTCGTCGCGCTCCGGGAAGTCCGGTTGTAGTGCGCTCCCCGCGATTCATTGCGCTGCAGCGCGCCAAGCGTGATCACCCGAGCAAGCACTAGCATGTTGCCCAGCTCTCGCGCAAAATTCAGCGTTTGATTCGACCAGCTCGTCCTGTCGCTCAAATTGATTCTTCCATACCGCTCCTGCAATTCACGAATCTTGGCATCCGCCGTCTGCAGACCTTTATTGACCCGCGTCACGGTCACATGCTCGGTCATCACCTCGCCGAGTTCCCGCCAAATGGCCATCGGGTTTTCAGTGCCGCCAGGCGAAATCAACGCTTGATTTTTCTCTTCCTGCCTTTTGCGCTCACTTTCAAATACGCCGGAGTTTGTTGATTCCGTGGCGCACTCTAGACCGCGCGTGTACTTTACTGCCGCCGGGCCCGCCAATCCTCCGCCAAAAATGCAAGAGACGAGCGAGTTCGCCCCCAGCCGATTCGCTCCGTGATACTGATATTCGCATTCGCCGGCCGCAAATATCCCCGGAACGTTTGTCGCCTGGTCTTCCGCATTCACCCAGATGCCGCCCATCGTGTAGTGCATCGCCGGAAATACCTTCATCGGCTCTTCGCGCGGGTTAACGCCAAGAAACTTTTCGTAAATCTCCAGTATGCCTTCGAGTTTTCGATCCAGAATCTCCCGGGGAATATGCGTCACGTCCAGAAAGACCGCCGCCTGCCCACGGATGCCCAGCTTTTCTTGATAAACAATGCGGTGAATCGCGCGCGTGGCGATGTCGCGCGGCACCAGATTTCCGTACTTTGGATACCACTCCTCGAGAAAGTAGAAGCGTTCTGCGTCGGGAATGCTCCGCGCCGGGCGTGTGTCGGAAGGATTTTTAGGCACCCACACGCGGCCGCCTTCTCCGCGCGCGGATTCGCTCATCAGCCGCAGCTTGTCCTCGCCGGGGATCGCCGTGGGGTGCACCTGGATAAACTCGCCGTTCGCGTAATCGACTCCCTGCTGAAACAGCGCGGATTGCGCTGAGCCCGTGCACACCACGGAATTGGTCGAGCGCCCAAAAATCGCGCCAATTCCGCCGGTGCAGAAAATTACGGCATCCGCCGGATAAGTCTTCACTTCCATGGACCGCAGGTCCATGGCGCAAATCCCCCGGCAGACTCCACCCTCGTCGATTACCGCCGACAAGAACGTTTGCCCTTCGTATTTCTTGACCTTGTCTTCGGCTTCGTGCCGCCGCACCTGCTCATCGAGCGCATACAGTAGCTGTTGTCCCGTCGTCGCGCCCGCGAAAGCAGTTCGGTTATAAAGCGTGCCGCCGAATCTCCGGTAATCGAGTAATCCCTCCGAGGTGCGATTGAACATCACGCCCATGCGATCCAGTAGATCAATAATCCCTGGCGCTGCTTCGCACATCCGCTTGACCAGCGGCTGATTTGCAAGAAAATCTCCGCCGTAGATGGTGTCGTCGAAATGCTTCCAGGTGGTGTCCCCTTCGCCCTTCTGATTCTTCGCCGCATTGATACCGCCCTGGGCACAAACGGAATGTGATCGCTTGACCGGGACAATCGAAAACAGATCCACCGGTACGCCCGCCTCCGCAACGCGAATCGTTGCCATCAGGCCGGCCAGTCCTCCGCCCACTACAATGATTTTCGGCTGTCTCATTTCAAATAGAAGTCAAACGGGTGCCAGTTCAACCAAAAGCTGAACACAATCAGTACACCGACTAGGCTAAATGTAAATCCTACGGCCGCCCCAAGCGCTCCGGCCGCACGCTGGGCCTTTACCGTGGCCGCCAAGCCCCACTTGCAGAGGAAATTCCAGATACCCACTCCGAGGTGAAACGACGATGCCAACACCCCGATGAACATGAATGCCAAAGCATACGGATTCTGCATCAAGGTCTCGACGTCAGCATAGGTTGACCTTCCATGCGTCAGCCAGCGTTCGGTATACAGATGCCACCCGATGTATACGAACGCAATCAGCCCGGTGTACCGCTGCGTCGTGTACAGCCAGTTCCCTACCCACGGGTACGCCGACACATTGGACTTCCCCCGCAGCCAAATGTAAATCCCATACCCGCCGTGAAACAGAATCGGCAAGAAGATGAACAGCCATTCCACCACCAGGCGGAACGGAATTGTCTGCAGCTCGAGCGATTTCGCGTCGTACTGCGATCGGCTCACCAACGCGTAGCTATTCGACCAGAAGTGTTCCGCCAGGAATGCGCCAACAGGAATAATGCCGGTTAAGGAATGCAGCTTGCGAAGAAAATAGTCGGATTCAGGCCGGGTTGCCGTTGCGGACATGCCCTCTCCGCCGCACGAAGCGCTGTAGAGCGCTAAAGCCTTGCGGCACATTTAGTATAGGCAGGTGAAAACACCGATGCAAGCCAGCCTGTTCGCTTCTCGGACACGGGCCGGCTTAAAAATCGTTGCGCCGTCCGCACATTCTCGCTTAAATGGGAATTACAACGGATGGCATCCGTCCAGGCCCTCCCGCCTGGCAACTTCTCCGTTCTCAACCGATATCCAATGACCACGACCCACAACCTTGCTTCGGAGCTGGAACGCATTGCAACGGCCATCGAGTCAGACGCCACCGCCACAGCTCAAATCTCCCTCTCCAGCATTGCCGAGCGCATCGCGAAAAATCTCGGTGTAAAAACCGACGAAGTCGCGCTGATGGGCGTTTCCAATCGCTGGCGTCACCTGCACTTCCTTGTCCCGGAATCCCTGAAGCAGGTCGGTTTCATCCCGCTATCGAGCAACTCTTCCATCGCCGCGCGCACCGCCCGCGAAAGTCGCCCCGACATCATCAATAACTTTGCGAGCGTCCGCCATGCCACCGTTTTCGAGGGCGTGAAAATCAGCGGCGAGAGCTCCGAACTCATTCAGAAGATGATCAGCGCGCCGATACTTTCCGGCGACAAGGTCGTCGGCGTAATCCAGGTCAGCCGCAAGGGGGCCAACGCCAAGTCCGCGGGCCCGGACTTCGGAGCTGACGAGTTGGGCAAAATTCTTGCGCTTTGCAGGCCCCTCGGCAAGCTGCTTCAGCGCATCTCCCGCGAAGAGTGAGCGCGGCCCGGGATTTTGTCACCGTTCGTTCATCTTTCTTCCCAGTCGCGCCAAAATAGTCCCGAATTCGTTTGACACTGCAATACCTTCTTGTTATTTTTCCACAGCAGAAATTTTTCGGCTGTTACCCAACTCACGGAGGCACCGCAACCCGGCACCATGGCGTTCGTCGCGAAGAAGATCTTCCTCACCAAAGGCGTCGGTAAACATCGCGAAAGACTTTCGAGCTTTGAGCTCGCTCTGCGCAATGCGGGCATCGCTGCCTGCAACATCGTGCGCGTCTCTTCGATCTTTCCGCCCAATTGCAAATTGATTTCCCGCAGCGAAGGCTTGAAGCACATTAAGCCGGGCCAGGTGGCTTTCACCGTCATCAGCGAAAACTCCACCAAAGAAGCCCACCGCCTCATTGCCGCCAGCATCGGTCTCGCGCTTCCGAGCGACAAATTGATGTACGGCTATCTCTCCGAGCATCATTCCTTCGGCGAAACCGAGGAAGTCGCCGGCGAATATGCGGAAGAGCTCGCCGCCGAAATGCTTGCCACCACTCTCAACGTGGAATTTGATCCCGATTTGAGCTTCGACGAGAAAAAAGAGGTCTACCGCATTTCCAACAAAATCGTCCGCACCATGAACGTCACGCAATCCGCCGTCGGCGACAAGCGCGGCCTCTGGACCACCGTCCTCGGCGCCGCCATCCTCATCGGCGAGGACGACTAGCTCACTTCCCATCCAATTCATACGCCGTCTTCAACCACTTCTTCACTTCCCCATCAATCTCATCCAGCACCCTAATCTCGATCCGGTGCGTAATCCGATCCTTCTTTGCCAGCCCGCCCGTATCGATCAGTCGCTTCGGCAATTTTCCTTTGTAAGGCGCCAGCGCAAACCCCAAATCAATCCGCGTATTCGTCGTCGGCTTAATTTGCGCAAATACATGCTCGCGATATAAGGGCACAATCGTCTTGCAAGGACACGCCTTCACGTCTGCACCCATTGACTTGCCCAGCCGCAGCAACTCCTCATAGACCGGCCGCAATTTATTCTTCGCTCCCGCATACTGCTCTTCCACGTACACCGCCGCCGTTTTCAGATACGCCTCCGGCGAGTCCTCCTCCCCGCCCTTCCCATCGACACGCTCGGAAATCCACAAAGCGCTGTTCGTGCCCAATTTGTGTTTCGCCTTCAACCATTCGCGCCGCGCCTTTTCCGCTTTCGGCCCTTCCTTCTTCGCCAGCGCAATCCATTCCTCCAGCGACCGCCCCGTTTTCTGCTTCAATTCCGCAATCCACTTCTGCACCATCGCCACACCGGGGTGCACATCGTACAAAGATTTGCTCTTCGCTTCCTTCGCCGTCGCCATTTTCTCTCCTCCGTCCCGCTCTCTCTTATTCACCGGCGCTTCGGGCCTTCTCCACTGTTTCAGATTGGAACGCTTGAGAGCGTGTTGTGAGTACCTATCTCGTACCTCTTGTCTATTAGTGAACAGAAGGCCGAACCCTCTAATTGCATTCTGTCCAGATGTTAAGCACTGACCTTCCGCGACTCCGATTGCATGCGGCAGCCTCTGCGACCAGCGTATTAAGCTACGTTTTCCACGCCGCCGCAACTATGACCTTGCCCTGCCGAAGGATCGAGTGCCAATTAACTTATCCGAAGCCGAAGGCACACGCAATCGCCCTTCGACCCAGGCTTGCGCCCGAAGAGGACACCGGGCGGCCATGACCACTTCCGAACGCCGCTATTCACATCGCTACGGATTAAAGGTTCCATTGGTGTTTTGTTCCGTGCACTCTCTTCTGACAAACGGTCATCTGGCGGAATCCATTAACTTATCCTCACGAGGAGTCTACTTTGTCACCAGCCATCCAGTATTTGTAGGGCTGCCCGTTCGTGTATTTCTCCACATGCCCAAACGGATCTCGGGAGAGCAGGCCGCCGATAGAGTCTTCACTGGACGGGTCTCACACATCGAATCGAAAACCGGTCCGGACGGAAGTTCGGGAGTTGGCGTCGAATTTTTTTACGGGGAAACTCATTAGAGGACATTTAGCTGGATCACGTACAACTACGCATGGAAGAGAGGGATTACGATGAGCCTTCATACGTTTCAAACAGCCGCACGGCAATGCGGCTTCGTTGAGATCAATGAATCCGAGGAAGGGACTGTCCTGTGGCTCAGAAAAAAAGCCCCGGATACGGACAGGGAGACCTATCAGCGAATGTGCATCGACAGCCTGACAAATAGCGCTACTGTCTACTGGATGACCGTTCCGGGAAGGGTGAATTCCAAGACGTTTCGCGGCGTCCCTGCCCTGCAAGAATGGTTCCATCTGAAACTTGAAACTATTGTGCAGCGCTGAGGAATGAACCGGCCCGCCAGCGCTAAATGCTGGCTGGCACCTACTGTTCACTATTGAACAGTCGGCAATGACGTGCTATTTTGTCCTATCGTGCCCTCCACAGTTCGACGTGATTCTGTCCGGTATCCGCGCTCGCCTCAAAAAGCGAAATCAAGAAGCCCTTCGTTTGATCTGAAATCGTTTCTGGACTCGGCGGGTCTAGGTAGGAAAGTCACCAGGTTTGCGGCAAAAGAAACCATCTTCTCCCAGGGCGATCCCGCGAAGCATGTCATCTATATTCAAGAAGGAGGTGTGAAGCTAGCTGTCGTCAGCGAAGTCGGCAAAGAAGCCGTCGTGGCTATTTTGGGGCCGGGTGATTTTTTTGGGGAAGGCTGCCTCGCGGGTCAATCCACTTGCATGGCCTCGGCGACCGCGGTTGCACCCACCACCGTCCTGGTCATTGAGAAAGCCGTGATGACTCGTGCGCTCCACGAGGAACACGAGTTCTCCGACCGCTTCATCGCTTATATGCTCGAACGCAACCTTCGAGTTGAGGCCGACCTGATTGACCAGCTTTTCAACTCCAGCGAGAAACGCCTGGCGCGCACTCTCCTGCTCCTCGCGCGCTACGGCTCGCCAGGCCATCATGAAACGGTGCTTCCCAAGCTGTCGCAGGAAATGCTGGCGGAAATGATTGGCACAACGCGGTCCCGCGTGAATTTCTTCATGAACAAATTTAGAAAACTGGGCTTCATTCAGTACGACTCCAATCACGACCTTTGTATAAATCATTCCCTTCTAAGTGTCGTCCTGCATGACTGATTGAACTTTTGTGCGCGGTCCATGCGGTGCGTTCGAGGCTGCCAATGGCGGCCCGTAATCAAGCGCCACCACGATCGCTACGCTGAGAAGGGTTCTTACGCCGGTGGATATCACTAAATTCTGAGGATTGCATTCGCTGTGATTTTTACTCGCAAGCAAAGGGTTTCAGACGGCCAGGCATTTGATAGGCCTGCCTCTCAGGGAGAATTCATGACCGTGCAAAGCTGACCTGCAACTTCGCCGCCTCCCATGCCGCCATCCCGCCTGCAATCTCGCTTACCTGCTTAAATCCTTCTTTTTTCAATAGACTCGCGGCAATCGAGGATCGATAGCCCCCCGCACAATGCAGCAATAGCGCCCGATTCCTTGGCAGTTCTTGCGCGCGCTCCAGGAGATTATTCAGGGGAATGTTCAAGCTGCCTTCAATGTGTTTCTGCTCGCGTTCTCGCGGCGTGCGCACGTCTATGACCATAGGCGGGTCGCTGGCTGACAGAATCTCCGCCGCGAATTGCGCACTCAGCCGCTCCGTGAAGACGATCAGGTCCGGGCGAGCTTCGAGGCTTTGCAATCCATTCTGAAGGTAACCGGCCACATGATCGAAACCAATGCGCCCCAGCCGGATAGCCGATTCGTTTTCACGCCCAGGAGCCGCGATAATCACGATCGGATGCGCGCGATCGAGCACTGTTCCGGCCCAGGTTGCGTATTGACCGCTCAGTCCGATATTGATGCTGCCTGCGAGATGCGCCGCCGCAAATTCTTCCGGCTCGCGCGTGTCCAGGATTTGCGCGCCATCCGCCTGCAATGCCAGTACACGATCAAGCTCCAGCGGCCTCAGCTCGCGCTCCAGCGCTTTATCGAGCGTCGGCCGCTCTTTGCTATTCAGCACAGCATCATAAACAAAATACGGCGGAGCCTCAGGCTGGTCGGCAGTTACCAGTTCCACGAACGCCTGTTTGCTCATCGGCTGCAACGCGTAATTCAACCGCCGCTGCTCGCCGATCGTCGATACGGTTTCCTTGCTGATGGCTTTTCCGCAAAGGGACCCGGCGCCGTGAGCCGGGTAGACCAGACTCGCATCCGGCAACGGCAGCAATTTGGATTGCAACGAATCGAACAGCAATCCGCCAAGATCCGTGGCCGACCAGCCCAGCGCCGCACGAAGATCCGGGCGTCCAACATCGCCAACGAACAACGTATCGCCCGTCAGAACGGCGTGCGGCTCGCTCGCGCTCTTATCGAGGTCGAAGACAAGTAAGGAGATGGACTCCGGCGTGTGGCCTGGCGTTTCGAGCGCTTTCAACCTCACTCGACCGAATTCGATGACGCTCCCATCGCCGAGCGGCGTAAACCGGTATTCTGCCTGCGCTCTGGCGCCGAGGTAAATCGTTGCGCCCACGCGGTCCCGGAGCTCCAAATGTCCGGCCACAAAGTCGGCATGCAGGTGCGTCAAAATCACGTGATTGATTTGCAGCCCGTGCTCCGCGGCAAACTCGAGATACCGTTCGATGTCACGCTGCGGATCGACGACCGCGGCTGCGCCGGTTGTCTCGTCGCCGATAACATACGAGGCGTGCGCCAGGCAATTCAAATAGAACTGCTTGAAGATCACGCTGCACCGCCTCGCTTTCAGACCCTACTTCGGCTGGGGAACGATTCGCAGATACGGCCGGGGGGCCTTCCACCCGCCCGGATACTTCTGTTTGGCCTCTTCCTCCGTAACCGACGGCAGGATGATTACGTCGTCGCCCTGTTTCCAGTTCACCGGCGTGGCCACTTTGTGTTTCGCTGTCAGTTGTATCGAATCCAGGACGCGCAGCACTTCATCGAAGTTGCGCCCCGTGCTCATGGGGTAGCTAAGCATTAGCTTGATCTTTTTGTCCGGTCCCACAACGAATACGGTGCGCACCGCGGCGTTGTTTGCTGCCGTGCGTCCCTCGCTAGTGTTTCCGCTATCCGCCGGCAGCATGCCGTACAGCTTGGCCACTTTGAGTTCCGGGTCCCCGATCATCGGGTAGTTCACCTTGTGGCCCTGCGTCTCTTCGATGTCCACGGCCCACTTGCTGTGACTGCTCACTGGATCCACGCTAAGCCCGATAATCTTGCAATTGCGCTTCTCGAAATCCGGCTGCAGCCCGGCCATGTATCCAAGTTCCGTCGTACACACCGGCGTAAAGTCCTTCGGGTGCGAGAACAGGATGGCCCACCCGTCGCCGATCCATTCGTGGAAGTTGAGCGTTCCCTTCGAAGTTTCAGCGGTGAAATTAGGTGCTTCGTCATTTATGCGCAACACGGTATGTCTCCTGGTCTAGTGCTAATCTGATCGGGGCGCCGGAGGAGCTTCATTTCGGTCTTCCAAATTGCGGACACGGCATCAACCTGGGTTTCGATTTGGACTTCCGCTATTTGAATCGTACTTTTCTCTATACGATCGAGTCAACCAGCTTGCCGCGGATCATATATCTACAAGCGGGATCGCAGGTTCCTTCTCACAATCTAACAACATGTCTTGCGCGTCGTTATTTGCCGCTCTTGAAATACCCAATGCGATTCAGCACGGCCCCCACCACCAGCGGCAAAGCCACCGTGGCGTCATCAAACACTTCTGCGAACTTCCCGCCCTCTTCCGGCGGCACGAATTTTCCCCAAGACACGGCTTCCGTGTACGTGCTCCCGCTCAAACCGCCCCAGTGCACCGGCTCCGGGCAAATTCGCACGCCGTAGTTGTAGCGCTTCAGAGGAATTTTCTTGTAGCCCCGCCTCGCCAGCAATTCCGCGTACACTCCGAACTGCTGTGTCCAATTCCTCGGCACCCCGCCGCCGACCGTGAATATCCCCATCCGTTTTGTGGCCAGCATGATGTCCGCGAATTTCTCGAAATCGGCGAACATGTCGAATATCAGCGGTGCGCGCTTGTCTCTCAAACGGGTTATTTTGTGCAGTGCGAAATCAATCCCCAGCTCGGAGTCGCTGAACGCAGGCACAAAAACGGGCACATTATGCTCGTAGGCGGACTTTAGTATTCCCCGCCCCGCTGCTTGCTTGTGCAGCGCCTCGCCGATCCGATGGTGAAGCTTCCAGCTGCTCACGACTTCCTTGGCGTCCCACTGGTCGAGAATGTGGTCCATCATTTCTTCCACGGCATCCAGATTCACTTCCGGTTCGAGCGAATCGTAGACACGGTTATATCCCGCATGGAACAGCGTGTTGTCATCCATTTTACTGGGGTCATAGCGGAAATGAGAGTGCCCGGTGGCTTCCACGAGACCATGGGCCATCAGTGCCCCTGTCGAAACAACGGCTTTTACGATCCCGCTTTCAATTAAATCGCAAAAAATGAGCCCCATTTTGGCTACCGTCAGCGCGCCGGAGAGCGTCAGCACGCCAAAACATTCCTTGTCTCGCGCCATCATTTCCAGAACGTCCGCGGCGTCCCCAATCTGCCGCCCCGTGAATGCGGTGTCGCCCATCGCGCGGACCAGCTCGTCGATCGTGCGGCATTTCGACAGATCAATCGGAAACATCGGACGCAGCTTATCCTTCACCGGATCGTGCAGTACGCGCCCCGTCACCGTCTTTTCTCGCCGCTTTGCCATCTTTTCTCCCCGCACTTTGTTGCGAACTCGTTACCGCAGTTCACACCACGTCTTGCATATCGAATTTGGTAACGATTGATATTACAAATGCGCCCTTAAGGAAAGAACAAAACGCAACTGCGAATTCTTTTCTATGAGCATGATAAACTAAATTTCATGGCAAACAAATTCACAATCGGCCTGGTGCAGATGCGCAGCACCTCGGACCCCGAAGAGAATCTTTCGCGCGCCATCGCGAAAATCCGCGAAGCCTCCGCGCGCGGCGCGCAAATCATCTGCATGGATGAGCTCTTTCGCGGCGAATATTTCTGCCGCACGGAAGACCCTGATCTTTTCAATCTTGCTGAACCTGTTCCGGGCCCCGTCACGGACGCGCTTTCAAAAATCGCAAAGGAACGGAAGGTTGTCCTGGTCGTTTCTCTTTTCGAACGGCGCGCCGCCGGCGTTTACCACAACACCTGCGCCGTCCTGGATGCCGACGGCTCGTTCCTCGGCAAATACCGCAAAATGCACATCCCCGACGATCCTCTGTATTACGAAAAATTTTATTTCACCCCCGGCGATCTGGGGTTCCCGAATTTCGACACCGCCTATGGCCGCATCGGCGTTCAGATATGCTGGGATCAGTGGTATCCCGAGGGCTCGCGCCTCACCGCGCTGCAAGGCGCTCAGGTGATTTTTTATCCCACCAGCATCGGCTGGCATCCCCGCGAAAAAGAACAATTCGGCGCGGCGCAGCTCGACGCTTGGCGTACCATCCAGCGCGCTCACGCCATCGCCAATGGCGTTTACGTCGCCGTGGTCAATCGCGTCGGCTACGAGGGCAAACCGGAAAAGGGTGACGCCGGCCTCGAGTTCTGGGGAAATTCCTTCGTCGCCGATCCCTTCGGCCGTATTCTCTCCGAAGCCTCGAACGACAAGGAAGAGATTCTCGTCGTCGAATGTGATCCCGCCCAAAGCGAAGAAACCCGCCGCAACTGGCCCTTCCTCCGCGACCGCCGCATCGACGCCTACCAACCCATCCTGAACCGCTGGCTCGGCGAATGATTTCTGCGTCTCTGTCCTCTCCGTGACCTCTGTGTTAAAACAAAGCGCATCCAGGCGCCCGCCCATGCCAACGCCGCATAACAACGCCACACCGCACTCCGAAGGTTTCCAGATGCCCGCCGAGTGGGAGCCCCACGAAGCTACCTGGCTAGGCTGGCCACACGAACTCACCGACTGGCCCGGAAAATTTGCGCCAATCCCGTGGGCCTTCGCCGAAATTGTCCGCCATCTCTCCCAAGTCGAGCGCGTCTATCTACTCGTCGAAAATCGGGAAGCCGAATCCCGCGTCCGCACCATCCTGAAAAAGTCGGGCGCGAATCTTTCCGCTGTCGATTTTTTCCGTGTACCCACCGATCGCGGTTGGATGCGCGACTCCGGCCCAATTTGCGTTAAGAATTCCTCCGGTGAAGTCGCCTACACCCACTGGCGCTTCAACGGCTGGGCCAAGTACGGCAATCACAAGAAAGACGCCGTCGTCGTTGCCCAGGCCAACAAAAAACTAAAACGCCGCGTCTGGCAACCCATGCACAAGGGACTCCGCGTCGTCCTCGAGGGCGGGAGCATTGACGTCAACGGCCGCGGCACTCTGCTCACAACCGAAGAATGCCTCCTCAGCAAAACGCAGGAGCGCAATCCTGGATTCACGCACGAAGATTACGCCGAAGTCTTCAAAAACTATCTCGGCGTCACTAATGTTCTCTGGCTAAAAAATGGCATCGCCGGTGACGACACCCACGGCCACGTCGACGACCTGGCAAGATTTGTCGATCCCACAACTGTAGTTACTGTCGTCGAAAGCGATTCGAACGATGCCAACTACGCTCCGCTTCAAGAGAATCTCACTCTTCTAAAGTGCATGAGAGATCAAGAAGGTCGCCCGCTCCGCGTGGAAACGCTTCCCATGCCCGCGCCGGTATATTTCGCCGGTCAGCGACTACCCGCCAGCTACGCAAATTTTTACATCGCCAACAAAATCGTCCTCGTCCCCACTTTCAACGATTCGAACGATCGCGCCGCCCTAAATACCCTCGCCAAACTTTTCCCCGGCCGCGAAGTAGTCGGCATCGCCTGCCGCGACCTCGTCCTCGGCCTGGGCACCCTGCACTGCATGACCCAGCAGCAACCACTCTGCTAGACTTCTTGCTATGCCTAGCCAGTTGGGTACGAGTAATTTCTTGGAGGCTGAATGTCCGTCCTTTTGATGAGCTCTCTGTACGAGACGCGCAGTTTTTGGATCACACTCCCCAGCGGATTCTGGGGCTGGATCGTCATCGGCTTGATCGCTGGATGGCTCGCCGGAAAAATCTCCCGCGGCCGAGGTTTCGGCTGCATCACGGACATTATCCTCGGAATTGTCGGCTCCTTCATCGGCGGATGGGTATTCATGAAGCTTGGCATCTTCGGCGGGGGCTTTCTTTATTCCCTCGCGGCCGCTACCGTCGGTGCCGTTCTGCTCGTTTTGATAGCGCACCTTTTCAGCGGCGGTGATCGCTAGTCGCGCGCTTCGAATAGCATCGTGCCGCCACAGCCTGCGGCGCGGTCAACGTGTGCAAAAGAAGACAGCAGCGCCCTTCGAGCGTGACGCGCGCGCATCATCCCTCTGTGATACGATTCAGATGCACACCATGGAGATGAGTTATTGAGCAAGACGGAGATAAACTTTTTTGAGTAACACCGCGCAGTCCCTCACGGCAATCCCCCTAGGCGGTCTCGGCGAATTTGGAATGAACATGATGGTGCTTCGTCTCGGTGACGACATTGTCGTTATCGACGCGGGCATGATGTTCCCTGAATCCGAACTCCTCGGCGTGGATCTCGTCATCCCCGACATCACCTATCTAAAGCAGAATCGCCAGCATGTTCGCGCCATTGTCTTGACTCACGGCCACGAAGATCACATTGGCGCGCTCGCTTACATTTTGCGCGATTTGAATGTGCCCGTTTACGGGACGCGCTTCACTCTCGCGCTGGTAAAAAAACGCCTCGAAGAAGCTGGACTGCTCGACTCCACCACGCTCCGCGAAGTCATGCCGGGGCGGCTGGTCGAAATCGGGCCGTTTGAAATCGAGTTCATTACCGTCACTCACAGCACCATCGATTGCGTAGCGCTCGCGGTGCGCACCCCTGTCGGCGTCATTATTCACACCGGCGATTTCAAGATCGATCAAACACCGGTGGACGGCGCGCCCTTTGATCTCCACACCTTCGCGCGCTACGGCAGCGAAGGCGTCCTTGCACTTTTCAGCGACTCCACCAACGTCGAGCGCCCCGGCTTCACTCCATCTGAGCGAGCCATCGTGCCGCGCATCGAAGAGCTCTGCCGCTCAGCTCCGCGGCGCGTCATCCTTTCGTGTTTCGCGTCGTCGATTCACCGCATTCAGCAAGTGATCGATATCGCCGGCCGCGTTGGACGCAAAGTCGCTTTCGTGGGCCGCAGCATGGTTGATAACGTGGAGATCGCGCACTCCATGAATTACTTGCGCATTCCGGACGGCATGGTCGTCCGTCCGCAGGACATTCGCAATTTCGATCCCAAGCGCATAGTTATTCTTGCCAGCGGCAGTCAAGCCGAGCCGATGTCTTCTCTTTCGCGCATCGCCGTCGACAATCACCGCTTCGTGAGCGTGGACGAAAACGACAGCGTCATACTTTCCGCGCGCATCATTCCCGGAAACGAAAAAGCCATTTTTCGCATGCTGGACCACATGTTCCGCCGCCGCGCGCTGGTGTACTACGACAATTCCGCGGGCACCATTCACGTTTCCGGGCACGCCAGCCAGGAAGAACAAAAACTGGTTTTGCAGCTCGTGAAACCGCGCTACTTCATTCCCGTCCACGGCGAGTACCGCCACCTTTTCCGGCACGCCGCGCTCGCCCATCAACTCGGTTGCGTTTCTGGAGAAATCCTGCTTCTTGAAAACGGCAAGTCGATTGAATTTACTCAGGATGGTGTTCGCAGGCGCGACCCTGTGACCGCTGGCCGCGTGTGCGTGGATTCCGGCTCGCTCGAGGAAATCGAAGAAGTGGTCATCCGCGACCGCAAGCATCTTTCCGAGGACGGCATCGTCGTGCCCATCATCGCCATCGACAAGCACACCGGCAAGATGGAATCGCTGCCGGAAATCGTCACGCGCGGCATGTTCAGCGACAACGGCCACGAATTAATCGCCGGGGCCCGCGAAGTCATTATGAAAACAGTCGAACAATCCAACGCCGAAGAAAAATCCGACTGGGGCGTCATCAAAGAAAAGATTCGCGTGGACCTCAAGCGGTACATCAATAAGCAAACTTCCAAGCGCCCGCTGATCCTGCCGGTCATTCTTGAAATTTAGATTGCACGGAGTTATGCATGGCGGCACGCACCGCCATGCGTGAGCTCAATTGCCAGTGTGGCCGCCGGGCCCTTACTCTGCTCTCCCGCCGAAGAGCCTCAGAACAACTCCGGCGGAAGCCCAATAGTTGTTCTGATAAGCGCCTGTGCCGAAAGTAGTCCGGTAATAGTCCACATCGATCAACCGGATTTCCCATCGACGGGACGGATGAATATCCAATCCTCCGCCGACTTTAAAGGAAATGCAGTTTGCCGAGAGGCTGTAACCACCGACTCCGCTGATGGTCGTGTCCGCGCGCGATCCTCCCACCAGCCCTTCGACAAAGGGCGTTATCCCCCATCGATTAGGTCTGCGGTAGAAGTAGCGCGGCCCGTAGTGATTTCCGTAGATCACATTTTTTGTGTTCCCTGTCGTCATAAAGCTGTAGCTGGTGTCCGCGACGATCTGCAGCCAAGGCTTGAAATTCCATGCAAACGACCCCAGTGCGCCGTTTAAGTTGCTTCCGGCTCCGCCGCCGCCATCAAGCCGGGTAAATGCGTAGCCACCATAAAGTTCGATGAGGGGCGCGGCGCGAACGCTGGGAAGTGGTTTCTCCCAAGTTTCCCGCGTGTCCGCGGGCCGGATAGCAGGCGTGACGGGCTGCGCAGGCGCGGGAGTCGGCTGCGCATCTGTCGCAGTCGTTTCCGCCGCAGTGGTAGCAGTGGCGGAAGTACCGGAGGCCGATGAGGGAGTCTCGGGCGCTGGTACATTGGGCTGTGCAACGGGCGCGGCCGCATCCGCAGCACTGCTTGTCGATCCAGAGATTATGGTTGCGGGCGTTGTCAGTCCGGCCGGTGACGTCGTGCCAGGTTGCACCGCTACGGGTTGATCCGCCGCCGCAGGATTAGCCTGCGTCTTGGTTTGAACCGTGTCCGCAACATTCGACGTGGACGCGGGCGAACTCGTTGGCGAAGCGGGTGTTGCCGTCACTGCTGCCGCTGCTGGCGTCGCAGCCGGCTGAGCCGCGGCAGTCTGAGTCTTTGCTGGTCCCGGCGTCTGAGCATGCGCGTCGGCCGCTCTCGTGCTTGGAATTTTTGTTTTCTCCGCAGCCGTTTGGAGCGCCGGCGTCTGCGGCGGCGCAGTCGCGGCACGATCGATCGCGATCATGCTCGAATAAACGTAACCTACCTGCCCGTCCTTGGTTTGGATCCTGGAGAAAAAGAACCCATACACAAGGACCGTGAAGCGCTCTCCGCAAGGCACGGAGGCGACTACATCGGGACTCTTCCGTGGCTTCGCGAAAACTTGCGTGCCATCTGCATTTTTCGAGCAGTCCACGTACCCCACGTCGTCCGCCCAAGCCGCTGAGGCTGCAAGAAAACACAGTCCCAGCAAAATTAGAAATCGATTGCGTAACATCGCCCCCTCCTCGGCCCGAGGAGACCCCGAGCCCCAAGTAAGCGTATCGAGAGAGGAGTTGTGTTCGTCAGATGTACTGAGGGCCAGTAGGTGCCAAAACGGCACTGGCCCAAATGCCGGGTGGGTGCCGACCCCGCAGCGGAAGGCAAAGCGAGTGGAAATTTTGGTGGAGGAGGGTATACACCCCGGTGTTTTTGTAAGAGTGGCAAACACAAGGCTTATGGTTGAAGGCGTCTGTAAGAGTGGCAAGCAAAGGACTTGCAGGAGCGTGTTTTTGCGAGTCGGTGCAAGGATCGGGCGTGGATAGGAGTTGCGGGGTACGCCACCCCGGGTGTTTTTGCGAAAGAGTGCGGAACCGTCTGAAAAGGAATGGCTTGGCATTTTGGCCGTGACAAAAGAGTGCGGAAGAGTGTGAAAACAGGGGAGTTAATTTTTCGCAATTTCCATGGAGCTGCAGGCGGAGCGGGGAGCGAAGCGCAGGTTGGCAAGTTTGAAGGTTGAAAGGTTTGCAAGTTTGGAAGACGGGTGCTGGCAGGGTGCGTCGCGAGCGAATCATGGGACATGGTAGCAGCAGGTTGGCGACAGAGTATAGTATTTTCCATGGAATGGCCGAATTTGCGGGTTGAACGGTCGTTTTGGACGGTCGAAAGGCGAGAGCTGAAACTGAAATCCTGGGATAAGAATCGCCGCCCGTGGCTGCCCTTCGACCATGCTCAGGCTAGCCGGATGAGGAGAACCAAGGCCGGGGAGCGATAGGCTAGGAACTGGCGTCCTTGATGTCGTCATGCGCCTGCTTGAGAGCGTTTTTCGATTCCGTCCTGGCGTTCGCGTCTGGTTTGAGGAGGTCGACAGCTTTCTCCAGGGGCATGGCTTTGCCGCCAGCCGGGCCCGCGCATGAATCGGCTACTGGTTTCGGTTTAATTCCGGTGACATCCCATTTCAGGCAAGTGAATTCAATCTGGAGATTGTGGTTCAGACGAAGGACAGCGATGCAATTCGTCAAGTCCTTGAAGTCGGAACAAGCGTCTTGCAATTCCTTATCGGCGGGAAGGATTTTCAGCAGACGCAATTGTTTGGTCAGTGCGTCCTCGAGATGGCCATCCGAAGCCAGTTGGTCATTCGCTGACTTTGGGCCCCGTTTTATCAATTTGACGGGATTATATTTGGCGGGATTGTACCAACGGGGCGAACTGCCGCCGGATTTGCTCTCGGAGTCTTGCGAAGCGACACCTGTAGCGCTGAAGAGAATGCCCAGTGCAACGATTGGGAATGCGCGACGAAAGATTGGCATATTGGGGCTCTCGCGGGGCGAGAGGGTGGCCAACTATTATTACCTCAGAACATGAACTCATGTCGAGATCAGCGAATCAGGCGACGAAAGATGCTTCTTTCCTTGACTGAGCCGGAGAAACGAAGGAAAAGTCAAAACCCGCACCCTTTGCAAAACCAAAGCCCAAAGGGTGCGCCACCCGATTGGGCATCAGCATTTAACGTCCGCGCCATTCGCCGTGAAGATCGATGGATAGAGTTCGTGGATGAACGCGGCGACGCCAGATCTTCTGAAGAACTTGTCCCACAGAAACTGGTCAAGTGTGCTGAGTGCAATCCCCAGAGATGGTATTGCGCTGGCGGCCGTGGTTGCCAAGAGGCGCAGCACTTTGCCTGTTGTAGTTTGCGCGGCTAAACCAAGTTTGGCATTTAGGCTGGCGACACGATCTCTTACCTCAGTATCGCTTAGGCGATCGATGTCTGTCAGCCAAGCGCGGAACTCGGCTGCCTCGGGTCCGCTCCTGATTTTTAGAAGCTGGCCGACGTCAACCATTTGATTCGGTGCAACGGCGTCGCAAAGTCCGGCTATAGAAAGAGTTCGCAGAAAGCGCGACTCGTTCCTGTTAGACCCTAGAGCATCCGCCAGAGCTTCAAACTTGCTGCGGAAAAGCGATAGCTCGACTTCAGTAAAACCAGACACAGCCCGGTGGGCCTTCATTTCGCCAATGCGTTGGTAGAGTCCCGCGACTCCGAGCAATGCTCTCTTAATTATGTCGTGAGTCTCTTCATTTGATAGGGATAGCTTGGAGCCCAGATTGGTTTCGGCGGCAAACCTATCATCGCCGACTTTGTTCATTTTCAACTCGAAGTTGTCGACGTTTCGAATTCCATGTCGTTGAAGGAGGAGCAAGTTAACAGCTGCCTTGACTAATCTGTTGTTAGAGAGAATGTCGCCCTCGAAAGCTGGCGCCACGTCCTGGGCAAACATGGGCCGGTTATCGCTATGCGTAACCGCCTTCACCACGGCGGTCTGCAGGTCCATAAGCTGTCGGCCTACCAGACCGGTCTTTCGTAGCTCCGGCAAGCAGTCAATTAGATACTGCTCCCAGATGTGGGCTTCCAGCACATGAAACTGAAAAGTCATCGAAGGACATGGAGGAGTGTTGAAGTTGCCCTCGGAATACTGAGCACACTCGCAGCGAATCTCCATCGCCCCACTGGAAAGCAAATCCAGCGTCCCTCGCAATCCAAACCACTGAACGAGTCCTGGAATTTCTTTCAATCGGACGGAGTAGAGGATGTATGTGTCGAAAAGAAGTAGCCTGCGAATAAGGCCACCGACGTCCAGTGCCACTGAGACGTCGCCGCCGTCTGGTGGGGCCGTGGCCATTGCAGATGATCCCAGTAAACGTCTCGTCACTTCCAGGTTTTTGGCCTCGGGACTGGTGCTAACGGAAGAGAGGGCAATGGTCACGACACAGCTCTATGTGGTCAGTATATCAGAAGAAACTACCCCGGAGTTAATACGCGGCCATTAGCACCTAAGGCGCAGGGACCTGCCTGTTGACGAACTAGTCTAAATAGGGCAGATTTGCAGCACTATGCGCCTTCGCGAATTTCGAGTCCGGGGATTCAAGTGCATCCACGATTCCGGCCTGGTGGCAGTCGGCGATATCGCCGCGCTTGTTGGGAAGAATGAGAGCGGGAAGACCGCGCTTCTGGAGGCGTTGACTCATCTGAATAAGGAGGGGGAGATTGAGGAGCTAGACCTATGCGACGAAACGCACGAGCATCTCCAGGAGGGCAATCCCATTGTTGAAGGCCTGTTCGAATTCTCTAGGGACGAAACTACAAGCCTGAGCAAAGTGTTTTCGTCAGTCCAGCCGATAACCAAGCTTAGAATCTCTCGAAAATACAAAACGAAACCGCTCACCTATGATCTTATGGGTGTGAGTTTCCCAGAGACATTTGAGTTCGTGGCTGATAAGAAGCCACAATTCACCCTTGCCTTCGAAGGTTTGAAGCTTGAGGTTGACAGGGCGTATGAGAATCTCGCAGTCGCAACGGAAGACCGTGACGGAACCCACGGGCTTCTGGCAATACTGGCGGCACCGGAAGGGCTCGAAAAGGTCGGGGCTGAAAACGCGTTGCTAGCAGTTACGGTAGATCTACAGTCCAAAATAGTACCAGCTTCACCCTTAGAAGGCCTCAAAAAAGTTCAGGAGGCAATGGGTGCCCTTTACCGTGCCGTTGACCTCGGAGCTCGCGTCCGAAAACATATCTATGACAATTTCCACCCTAAGTTCGTCTATTTTTCGGAATACCGAGAAATTTATGGCTCTGTTCATCTACCAACTTATCTCGCGGGGACGGAGAGTCCAACCCCCACGAGTGCTGATTCTGGCTTGTCTTTTGATAAGAAGGTAGCCATCTCCAACCTTTTTAGATTGGCGACTCTCGACCCGGCATATCTGGAGGCAATCAAGAAGAATCCTCAGTTGCGCACAAGATATCTTCGAGAGTGCAGCCAACGTTTGACGATGGCACTAGCGAAAACTTGGAAGACCCAAAAGATAGAAATTGAGTTGGACTACGGTATTGGCGACGTATTGACCGTACAAGTATGCGACGTGCACGAAGATGGGACCCGCAGTAACTATGGACATCTTAGCCGGAGGAGCCAAGGATTCCGCTGGCATTTCTCTTTCTACGTCAATTTCATAGCTGAAACCCACAACGAGCAGTTAAGCGAGGCAATTCTTCTCCTGGATGAGCCGGGAATGCACCTCCATCCCGCGCAACAAACTGGAATGTTGGATGTGCTTCGAGAGTTAGGGCAGTCGAATCAGATCCTTTACACCACTCACTCCCCCTTCATGATCTATGACTATAACGTGGGAGCAATTCTTACGGTTGAGTTAGACCATGTGACGCACCTGAGCAAAATCTCCCCAATCATTTGGAAAGGCGACCCAGAGACGATTTTTCCCATTCTTCAGGTCCTGGGAGCCCCCTTGCTTCCTGGTCTTTCTGAGCCAAGCCTCGCGCCGTTTTCACCGCCGGTCGTCGTTGTCGAAGGCCACACCGACCTTATGTATCTAATCGTTCTTGAACAACTCTCGGCCCAGCGAAAAAAGGCAGCGTTTCGCCCTCGCTTTTGGATGCAGCCAGCAGGCGGCGCTGCAAGAGTCGCGGCCATCGCAATGTTTTATTACGAGAGGAAATTTCGAACGTTCGCCCTCTTTGATAAGGAACCGGATGCAAGAGAGCATGCCGCAAGGCTAATAGAGCAGGGGTTCCCCGAAGAGGCGATCCTCTATTGTGATACGGATGGGCGCGACGAGTCGGACATAGAAGATTTATTCACTCAGGATGACTATCTGAGGGCCGTAAATGATTTGTATCTGGCAGTGTTAAAGGACGCGAAGTTTTCCCGGGTGACGGATGGAGACGTAGAGGCACTGTGGCAGATGGATAGGACGCTGAGGCGGTTGGTGCCGACGCTTGAAAGGCTGTGGGAGTCGCACAAGGCCGATGGCTGGGGCGCTTTTGACAAGACGAAGGTTTGCGCGAAAGTCTTCGAGATTGCGAAGTCCGACGATAAGTATCCCTCAGAGAAATCGCTGGCTCGCTTCGAAAAGTTACTCGAAACGCTATACACGAAGACCGAGAAGCCTGCTCAAAAGTAGACCGAGGAACCGCGGAACGTTCCGCGGGTGGGACAGCCATCGCTGGCGCGAGTGTGCCCCACGCGCCGTAAGGTGAAGCATGGAGTGCGGGAGAAGCTGAGCTCACTCCCACACTCGAGAAACTAGGCGTTTGGCGCGCCGAGCGGATGAAATACTGCCTGGAACTTGGGCTTGCGCGCCGAATACAGCGCGTATCCCGCTCCCACCAAACCAAAGAGCAGAGAGAGCACGCCGCTTCCCTGAACTTCAATTTCCCAGAGGTGCAGCACGACGGCATTCAACAATCTGCCGGAAAACGCAACATGCTCCTGCTTCATGATAATCAGCGTGTAGAAGATAGCATCGCCAAAAAGCACGCTGGCAATGGTCAGCACCGGGATGATGATCTGTCCGAAGCGCGTTACTTTGCCGGTGCCCCGCAAGACGGCAGCCGCCACGAGGTACCCGATGAGAATCGCTCCGTACAGAAAAATGTAGTTCAGGCCGTAAGCCACCAGGCCCCAGGCAAGGCCTCCCAGCGCCGCTGCGCCCAGGCCCAACGCCAGCCCGTTCGGATAATTCGGCGTGATCATTTCATATTTCTCGGCGGCCTGGTTCAGCTCATGGCGCACTTTTTCCTGGCAGGTCGCGCAGATAAACATGGGCATGCCGTTCAGCAGCGTGAGCGATTGCGTGGATGTCGAAGCGCATTGCTCGCAGCGCCCGTCGAAGGGCGTCGTCACCTGCTTGATTGCCGTTCGCAGATCCTCGGCCAGCTTGGCCACTTCTTCGGCTTTTGGCTTGGTGAAGGAGTACTTCCATTCCCAGCGCACGAAATCATTTCCGACCGCGCCTAGTTTGCCCTTCTTGATCGTGGCGCTCTTCAGCGCGGATTTCACCAGTTCGGGCTGCTCCAGCTTTTTGAAACGCAAGAGGATCACCAGGCTGGCACCTTGGCCGTTATGGCTGAATCCGATGGCCGTGACGTAGTTATCGCGCGTGCCCACGGCGCTACCCGATTTCTTGCTCCATGGGCCTTGCTGTGGATAATGCCGCAAACCCGCCAGGTTCGCGACCTGCTGCAAGTAGTCATTCTCTTTCATGGTGCTGGCCTCCTCCGACCCGCGCACAATCACGCACGTGCGATGGGCTCACCTTCAATGAGAATTACGACAATGAAAACCAAAGGTGCTGTAGCTTCATGCTCGCAAAAGGGATTTCATAATAGGAATAGGACCAGAGGACAGGTGTGACGAATTCACACTGTCCCTCAGCAGGGCCGCGGCAGGTTTATCGTGAGTGGGGACGGTGGCCGGTTGGTCCGCACTAAGCTTTTCAGTGCAGCACCTCTAAATGCCGCGTGCCGCGCCTTTTGGGTTTTGTTTTACCTGCGGTAGCTGTCTACCACATATGTGGTACACTATGACCACGTGCTTGAACTACGTTCCAGGGCGAGGCGGAAGCTGTTGGCGTATTACTTTACGAAACCCGCAGCGCGCCACCATTTGCGGGACCTGGCGGTGCGGCTGAAGGTCGATCCCTCGAATTTGTCGAAGGAGCTGGGGCGGCTGGAGCGCGAGGGGCTCTTTCGGGCGGAAGTGAGCGGGCGGCAGAAGTATTTTCAGCTGAACCGGGCCTATCCTCTGTTCAAAGAGGTGCGCGGTATCGTTGCGAAAACGATTGGCGCTGTGCCGCTGATTGCGGAGTCGCTTAAGAAAATCGACAGAATCGACGAGGCTTATTTGTACGGCTCCTCTGCGCGCGGACGGCAAGACGCGGTCAGCGACATAGAAGTGCTCGTCATTGGGACTCCTCGCGGTAAAGTTTTAGCGGAGGCGGTGCGGAAGCTCGAGCGGCGGCTTGGGCGAGAAATCAACTATACGGTTTTGGCGGTGAAGGAGTTCAAGTCGCGGCGATCGCGAAAGAGCGCCTTTCTTGCAAGTGTCTGGCGCAACAAACGCGTTTGCTTGATTGGGCCCGATGAAAAAGGCTGACGGGCAGCGGATTGAAGCGGTACTGCTGGACCGTCATGGCGATCACAGTGAGGCAGCATCTCAAAAGGCCGAAGAAAGAACTCCAGACATAATCATTCCCCGGATATTTGCTCCGTGATGAAACATTTCGGAGGCCGTATTCGTTTCTCATATAGATGTCCGCGGGGGGAACCTTGGACAATTTCTGGAAAGATCTGCGCTACGCGTTCCGCATGCTCTTCAAGAGCCCTGGCTTTACCCTGGTGGCCGTCCTGGCGCTTGGACTTGGCATCGGCGCAAACACCGCCATCTTCAGCGTTTTCAACGGGATGCTGTGGAGACCGCTACCTGTAAAGAATTCCAAGCAGCTTGTTGTTGTCGCGTCCAAGACTCGAGATTTCCAGTTTCCTATCAATCTGTCCTATGCCGATTTTCAGGACTACCGCGAACTCAAGAGCGTTTTCTCCGATCTGGTCGTTTACGCGCCGTCTCCTGTAAATTTTGGCGCCCAAGGCCGCCCTGAGCGCGCCTGGGCCGATCTAGTCAGCGGCAATTACTTTTCCGCGCTCGGCATTGAACCTGTCCTGGGCCGCACCTTCGCCCCCGATGAAGGCTGGGTCCGAAACAAGGATCCGCTTATCGTACTCAGCTATAAATACTGGCAAAAACGCTTCGGCGGTGATCGCAACATCGCGGGGCAAACGGTCCAGGTGAACAATCACACCTTCACGATCATCGGCGTTGCTCCCGAAAAATACGTGGGGGCCTACTACTTCATCGAGCCTGACTTCTATCTTCCCATTTCCACAATAGGTCTCCTCGATCCCAGTCAGACGGATGTTCTTACGCGGCGTAGCGCGAGCTTTCTTCGTGTTTTGGGCTATCTCACGCCAAGCGTGACCCCTGCTCAAGCTATGGCCGCCGCCCAACCCATCGACCAGCGCCTGGCGCAGGACTTTCCGGACTCGCACAAGGGCTTGTCACTTCTCGTGTTGCCGGAACTGAGTGCCCGTCCCGAACCGGGTTTGGGCGGGTTCATGTCCACCGCGGTCATCGTCTTCATGCTCCTTGTCGGACTCGTGCTGTTGATTGCCTGCGCGAATGTCGCAAACCTGATTCTTGCTCGCGCGAATGGCCGCAGAAAAGAATTCGCCACCCGCGTGGCGCTCGGAGCCAGCCCATGGCGTATGGCTCGCCAGCTCTTGACAGAGACCGTTCTGCTCTCCGCATTTGGCGGAATTCTCGGCATGGTCTTTGCGCGCTGGGCAGGCATGGCGCTCACCTCGATTCACATTCCTTCCGACATCCCCCTGCGCCTGTTTGACTTGCGTTTGGACTGGCGGATTTTTGGATTCGCATTTCTTGCCGCTCTCCTGACGGGTGTCGTGGCCGGCTTGATTCCCTCGTTGCAGGCTTCGCGCACTGATTTAGCGGACACACTTAAAGCCGGCGGACGCTCGGGCGGTTCCTCCGCGAGTCACCATCGATTCCGCAACGCTCTGGTTGTTTCTCAAGTCGCGGTGTCCTTGCTGCTTCTTGCTTGCGCCGGATTCTTCATCCGCAGCCTGCAAAACTCCGCTCACGTCGATATGGGATTCCGCGTCGATCACACCTTGATGATGTCCGTGGATCTCGGACTACAAGGCTATAACGAGGAGCGAGGCCAGCAGTTTTTCAAGCAGCTTACCGAACGTGTGCGTTCGGTGTCTGGCGTTCGCGATGCCGCAGTATCCGCCTACATACCCATGGGCTATGACAACTCAGGCGTCAACGTTTTCCCCGACGGACAAGTCATCGACGACAAAACAAACACGCAGGTCGTATTTGCCAATATGGTTCAGCCTAGTTATTTCCGTACCGCCGGCGTTCCGGTGATCAAAGGACGTGAATTCACCGACGCCGACAGCGCTTCGGCGCCCCTGGTCGCCATTATCAACGACACATTCGCACAAAAAATCTGGCCCGGCCAGGATTCCATCGGCAAAATCTTCCGCACCAAAAAAGACGGCCCACCTATCGAAGTAGTCGGTCTGACGCGCACCGGCAAATATCTCTTTCTCTACGAAACACCGCAACTCTATGCCTACTTCCCGCTCGCCCAGCGCTACTCCGCTGGCGCAAATTTGTTTGTTTATTCCGAAGGCGATCCGCAGCAACTTGTATCGGCAGTCCGCGATCAGATCAGTCAACTTGACGCCAGTCTCCCCGTCTTTGCCGTCACGACCATGGAGGCCCACGTCCGATATGGCAAACCATTACTCCCCGCGCGTCTTGGCGCCATGCTCGTCGGAGCGTTCGGCGTTCTGGGCCTGGTGCTTGCCTCCGTCGGCGTCTATGGGGTGGTGTCCTACTCCGTCAGCCAGCGCACGCAGGAGATCGGCATCCGCACCGCGCTCGGCGCCCAGCGCTCGAACGTCCTGGGAATGATTCTGAAGCAAGGAATGAGAATGGCGCTCATCGGAACCGGTATAGGAATCGTCTTGTCTTTCTTGCTGTTCCGGGGCCTGCGTACGGTGCTGTATGGAGTGAAGTCCACCGATTTCGTCACACTGGCCGCTGTCTCCGGAATGCTTCTGGCGATCGCTTTCTTGGCCAGCTATGTTCCGGCGCTTCGTGCCACTCGAGTCGACCCGGTGGTCGCTCTCCGCGAGCAATAAGGCGCGAGGCTACTTCACAGACACATCATCCTTCACTTTCTCGTAGGCCGCTGCGGTCAAAATTTTCTTGCTCACAAGGTCATGCTTGTCGTGGTATGGCCGCCCCGCCATGATTCGCTTGGCCTCGTGCTTTCCAATGCCGGGCAATCCCGTCAAATCCTCTTCGCTTGCGGAATTCAGGTCGACAGGCTTTTTCCCGCCCTTTTCCCAGCCTTCCTTTGCGCCTTCAACGGCCGCCTTCACGGCCCGGCTCGCCTCTTCGACCGCGGGCTTGGCCTGCGCCGCGGCCTTAGCTGCTTGATCATGAATTTCTTTCTCGCGCTGCGCGGAATCACCTTCGCAACCCGCCGCCCCGAATCCGGTGAGCACCACCGCCAACGCGAGCCCCGATATCCCCTGCCATCGCCACATACTTAGCACCTCGTTGCTGCTCGCCACTATCCTCTACGTCTGCCTTGCGTCCCGTCTATCTCAAATTTCCGTGGATTCTCGCCGAGCTTCTTAATTTCGCTATGTCCTTCATTTTTCTTTCTTCAAGAAAGTTCCGCGCTCCAAATCTTTAAACGCTTGTTGCAACTGCTCCTGTGTGTTCATCACAATTGGTCCGTACCACGCCACCGGCTCTTCGAGCGGCTTCCCTGACACAAGCAGAAACCTTATTCCTTCCTCGCCCGCTTGCACGACCACTTCATCTCCTCGGTCAAACAGCACGAGCGAGCGGTTATCCGCTGCGATCGGAGGCGTGGTGTCCAGCCAACCTACTGACTCCGTCGGCACGGACAGCGGCTCTGAGGCGTTGCAGAACTTCCCAGACCCTGCAAACACGTAGGCAAACGCGTGCCGCGTGGTCCCTACCGGCAGCGACTTTCTACGCCCCGGCGCAACGGATACATCGAGATAAGTCGGTTCCGCCGCTATGCCGTCCACCGGCCCGCTCTTTCCCCAAAAATTTCCGCACACCACGCGCACGTGTGTGCCGTCGTCGTCCTTAACCTCCGGAATCTCACCCGCCTTTACTTCCTGATAGCGCGGCGCCGTCATCTTCAGCGACGCCGGCAGATTCGCCCACAACTGAAACCCATGCATCCGCCCGGCGTGATCTCCCTTGGGCATCTCCTGGTGAATGATCCCGCTTCCCGCGGTCATCCATTGCACGTCGCCGGAGGCAATCTCACCGTGATTTCCCATGCTGTCGCCATGCGCCACAGTTCCCGCCAGAACATAGGTAATCGTCTCGATGCCGCGGTGGGGGTGCCAGGGAAAGCCCGCGAGATAATCTTCCGGCACATCATTGCGAAAATCGTCCAGCAACAAGAACGGATCGAAATCCGTGGTATTGCCGAATCCAAACGCCCGCCGAAGATGCACTCCCGCGCCTTCCACGGTGGGCTTAGCCTTGATAAGTCTTTTCACAGGTCGTATTGACATTTTGTCCGCCTCGCTGGGGGCACGATAAATCATGCCCCAACAACCTTACTCCGGGTTCTGGTTCCGAGCCTGTCAACTGTCTCCATAAACCGGGACGCTGGCGCCCTGAATCAATTTTGCGTCGTCGCTGCACAAAAATAAAATCACTCGCGCAATCTCTTCAGGCTTCGGCCAAGTTGCAAAGTTTGCCTTGGGCATGGCCTTCCGATTGGCCGGCGTATCGATGATACTCGGCAGAATCGAGTTCGCCCGCACTCCCGTGCCTTTCAAGTCTGCCGCCAGGCTATCGATCATTGCCACCACCGCGGCCTTCGACGCAGCATACGCTGCTGCTCCAGCCGCGTGATCCACCGCGGCCTTCGACGCCACATTCACAATCGCGCCACTCCCCTGCTTCACCATCACGCGCGCCGCTGCCCGCGCCAGTACAAATCCCGCGCGCAAATTCAGCGCAAGCTGCTGTTCAAAAACCTTCGTTTCCAGTTCCCACAACTTCACTCCGCCGGCATACGCTCCCACCGCGTTCACCACACAATCCAAACGTCCCTGCCGCTCCACAATTCCGTCAATCAACCTGGCGACCGCAGCTTCGTCCGTGACGTCCACGTTAAATCCATCCAGCGACGCGCCGTCCGCCGCAACTAGCTTCGCGCTGGCCGCCTTCTTCAGCTCATCCAAATCACCCGGCCTCCGAAATGTAACAATCACGCGCGCGCCGGCTTCCACGAACGCCAAACTCACAGCACGCCCCAAACCGCCGGTCCCGCCCGCCACCAAAATTACTTTGCCAGCCATGGTGCTCTCCAATCTCATCCAACCCTCGCATCTTGTCACAGCCACACTGCACGCTCAACTGCGGTTCTTCGGCAATGCGAGATGGCGCTGCTCGATTGCCGGGGCCCTCCCCCTTTTTTTGTAAGTGCGGATTCTAAAGGGGTTATGGGCACATTTTTCGGAAGTGCGGATTGTAAAGGACTTAGTGACTGGTGACTGGTCTCGTGACTGGTGGAAGAGGGAGGCGCACCCGTTGAGGGGTTGGCCTTGTGTGGGCGCGGCGGGTTGCAGGAATAAGAGAAATGCGCGGACCGGAAGGTCCACTCCTGCAAAAGCAGTTTAGCTGTGCGGGTGGCGTGGGCGAAACCCTTTGGGCTCAGCGTAAACATGGGAAATGGTAGCATCCGAGTACCGGAAGGTAAAGTATTTTACATGGAATGGTCGAATTTCGAGGTTGAACGGTCGTTTTGAGAGGTCGATTGTCGGCGTCCGAGGCTCGGCAGAAAAATGCCGGAGGTGACGCCAGCCCCGCCCTTGCAAGCCGCAAGGATGGGGCACTCGGCGAGGGAGCAGCGGAATAATCGCCGTCGGCGTGTCGCGTAACGGATGAAGTGGATTACTTCCGGATAGCCGACTACTCACGAAGTATTCATCGTGCTTCCGTGTCCGGCACAGCTCCGCCAAGCGGTCCTGCGTTCCCGCGGGATCAGGGGCTTTCTCCGGCGCCACCCATTGCGCGGCGAGCCGGCAGCAAGTAGCAAGCGCGCCACTTCAACATGATCTGCGTCGTTTTGCGACGTGTGTCGCCAGCCTTCACATGCCCACACCGGCGGTGTCGCGGTGGGCGCAAGGGCCCGGTGCGTGTCCAGTGATCCCTCGCAGTTGCATCGAATGATCCGGAATGGATCGGTCCGCGCGATGTCACCTTCCAGTGCTTACTGCCCTGCTCCGCTGCAATCTGCTTATGGGCGCGACCCAAGTCTCCCTAATCAAAAGCGGCAGGTCGTGTATCCAATCGTCTTTACTAACCCCGCCAGGATAGATGACATGGGCCAGATTGTCTTTTGTGTACGCGACAACAAAATTGGCGTGCCCAATCGAATAGTTGCCGGGCCCGGCTTTCTGGGCCGGAGGAACGCCTGCAGCCTTCTGGACTGCTTCGAGAGCAACTTCGGTTCCCGTGAGGCCGACAAAATGTTTATCGAAATTGTCGAGCCACCGGCGCAGTTCCACCGGGGTGTCTCGTGCGGGATCGATGGTAACAAAAACGAGCTTGACCTGATCGGCCATACCTGAGGGCAATTTCTTCAGAGCCGCGCCAATATTCGACATGTGCGTGGGACACTGATCGGGGCAATACGTATAACCGAAAAAAAGGAGCGTGACCGACCCCAGGGTTCTGTTCCAGAAATCAAACGGAGCACCGGAGGTGTCGGTCAGAACAAATCTCGGTTTCGGGAGAGGCGGCGTGATCAGGCCGCCTCGATACGTTGCTACATAGCGCTCGGCATGGGTCGCGTCGCGCTTCGTCTCTTGCCCTGACACGACACGTTCACCCAATGAAAGGGCGACGATGCACAAACAGAGAAAGAGCAAATTCATTTTCGGCACCTATCAGTGAACAATGACCGTCCCTTTCATGCCGAGCTGGTCATGAACGGCACAGATGTAATTGAAAGTGCCTGGAGACGTGAAGGTCACCCGAAAACGCGTTATACCCGGAGCCGACTGGGCGAGCCCCGCCCTATCTTGCGGCGCAGGAGACAAAAATCCCGAGTTCACGCTGTCCGCAGGTGAGCTTATTACCGCTTGCCTAGCGCCGTCAGAGCTCAGTAGCACATTTGCTGAACGCGGCCGCGGATCCGCAGGTTCCACTCCAAAGGTCACAGTATGGTTTATCGACGGGTCGAGACTCGTCCACTCAACCGTATCCCCAACCCGCACGACTATCGTGTCGCGCACGAAGCGCATCAGTGATGCGGTCTGTGAACCTCCTCCACTCGTCGTCACGATTTCGCCAATACCGGCCGCCACGTCGCTGCCCTGCACTCCATCCTGGTTCCCAGGAGTTCCCCGACCCTCCAAGCGAGAGGCGTCCGCTAGCAGCAGCACTTGCTCGCTCTGCGCCTGACGATCATAGAAGTCCTGGTAGTGGGGAAGGGGTTCAGACGCGTCGAGAACATGGACCACGCCGGTCATGTCCGCGTGAACCAGGCAAACAAACTTGAAGTTGCCGGCAGCCGGGAAATTTACGGTATAAGTTGGCGAGCTTTCCGTCGGCGTCGTACTTTCACCCAATAGCAAAACACCGGTGGTGACGCATGCGGTGCCATCAAAGCTGGAACCATCAGGTGTAAGCCCTGGGCACCCGACCGGGACGCCGAAGATGGGCCCAAAACCGGGCGGTCGCGTCTGGCCGGGCTTTAAGAAGGTAAGCGTATGGCGCTCATGCGTGGGAAAGGTCCATAGGATGCTGTCGCCCGTATGGACCCAAAGTTCATTCGGCAAAAAGGCCAGCGCTTGGCTTCCCCGATTGGGGCTCTCCGCGCCCACGCTTACCTGCCACTGAGCTTGGACCAACTGCGGGATGATCAAAACCGACACCGCCAACGTCCAACGGAATATCGTTGAAAATCTGACCAAATTGAAAGTAATCATTTGTTCCTCCCGAAGGCAGTTCTGGGCTGCCAATTTCGAACTGAAAATGTCAATGCGGCCGAACCGTGCAAGGAAACTTGATGGAATGCGAACTGTCGCTTCTCAAAATCCAAAATGCTTGAAACCGACGGACGTTTGAGAATTTGTGGCGCTGGGTCTCCCTGAACATCTGCTACGCAACGTCGCACTTCAAGGACGCGATGTCGCAGCCCACTTTTGGCCGAACACCTGCAAAGCTGCAATGCACGCAGCGTCAAACTGAGGCCAAAAAAAAGTCATCAGCCAAGCCTCAGAAGACACAAGAGATACAGACCCGCCAGTTTTGCGCGCCACTCGATTGAAGGACACCTAAGGAAGTGATAAACTTCGCGCCATCCTCACCGAGCGCGTTGCCTGGAGCACACCTTGTCGCGTTTCGTCCGCTTCGAGGGCTATCAAGTTGACCTGCAGACGGGTGAGCTGCGGAAGAACGGCACCAAGGTCCGTCTCTCCGGTCAGCCGTTTCAAATCTTGGCCTTGCTACTGGAAAGACCCGGAGAACTGATCAGTCGCGAGGAATTGCGTACCAAGCTCTGGCCAGATGAAGTCTTCGTTGATTTCGACCACAGCCTCAATGCGGCGGTCAACAAACTGCGAGAGGCTTTGTGCGATTCGACTAGCGACGTGCGTTTTATCGAGACTCTCCCTAAGCGCGGCTATCGCTTCATCGGCCCCATCGAAACGCGGGACAAACCTGCCACCCTGCAAGTCCATGTGGTCTCGCCCGGTCCGGCCCCGCCCGCTCGGCGTAACCGGCTGAACCGACTACACATCACGCTAAAGCACACGCTCGCCCTATCCGTCCTCATGCTCGCGGGACTCCTCACAGGCCTGTATCTGTATTCGAGACGGAGTCACAACCCCTCCGGCAACGTTGTTCCAGCTATTCATTCAATCGCGGTACTTCCGCTTAAGAACCTTTCGGGCGATCCGGCGCAGGAATATTTTGCCGACGGCATGACCGAGGAGATTATCGGACGCCTATCCATGATCCGTGGTCTCCGCGTCATCTCGCGCACCTCTGCGATGCATTTCAAAGATACCCGCGCTCCTCTGCCGGAAATCGCCAAGGCTCTCGGCGTCGATGCCATGGTGGAAGGTTCAGTCGTACGCGAGGGCGGTCGGGTCCGCGTCCATGCCCAGTTGATTCGCGCCGCCACCGACGAGCATTTCTGGTCGGAAACCTACGACCGCGAGCTCGGGGACGCCCTCGCCCTGGAGAGCGACGTGGCACAAGCGATCGCTGCAAGAGTCGAGGTTACGGTCACCGGTGCAGAACGCGCCAGGCTTGTAGCCGCGCGCCAAGTCTCCCCTGATGTTTATGAGAACTTTCTCAAGGGGCAGCTCGCTGAAAGAAGCAACAGCCCAGCTGCAACGCAAAAAAGCATTGCTTACTTTGAGGAGGCAATCAAGAAGGACCCGGCGTTTGCACCGGCTTACCTCGGCTTGGCGCATGCTTATGACGCACTCGGCATGCCTGGCGTTGCCGGGGCTCCTCCGAGTGAATTGCAGCCAAAAGTAATCAGCGCGGTCCGTAAGGCGCTGGAACTGGATCCATCGCTTCCTGGAGCACATGCCCTGATGGGGAGTTTGTATCAGATGCAATGGCAGTGGAACGACGCCGAGCGCGAATATAAGCTCGCCCTCGAGTTGGATCCGAACGACGCCGGGGCGCATCTCTCATTTTCAACCTGGCTGCTGTCTCAGGGGCACACGGAAGAGGCGCTAGCATGGTCCCGACGGGCCCGGGAGCTTGACCCCATCGGAATTACGGGCAATGCCATGGGGTGGATTCTATTTCAATCGCGCCACTACGATGAAGCCATTCGCGAACTGCGAAGCGATTTGGCTGTGCACCAGGATGATGCCTCGACCTACTGGTCTTGCTGGTTTCTGGGTTTCGCGCTCAGTGCAAACGGTCAGCCGCACGAAGCGATTCCCGTGCTGGAAAGAGCGCTCGCTCTCAGCGAGCGTAACCCGGCTGTGATCGGCGTGCTCGTCAGGGCATACGCGCATGCTGGGCGTCGCACCGAAGCGCTCCGCCTTCTTGATGAACTAAAACGACGGCAGCAGACAGGCTACATTCCTAGTGCTGCTCTTGTGAACGCTTATCTCGGACTCGGCGACTACGAACAGACATTTTCCTGGCTTGAGCGGGCCTACAAGGAACACTCACCGATTCTGCAGTACATCAAAGTGCATCCCTTCTTTGATCCCCTCCGCGGTGACCCGCGTTTTGCGGACTTGGTGCGCCGCGTCGGACTTCCCGAGACGCGCTAGCCGCGTCTTCTGGGTTGGTGAGCCACTCTTGGCGAGGTTACTGCCTATGATTGCGGACGTATCACGGGCCAACCGGAAGTTAGCACCAGAAGAATCGATCAGCGCAGTGGCGGGCCACTGAATTGTGGGTAGGGGAAGCCCGAGCGCAGTTGTGTCGAGCCACTCCGTTTGCTAGTTTGGCGTAGATGCCGCCGCCTGTGCCCGAACAAATCAGCAAGACCATTGAGACTCTTTACCGATCGGAATCGGGCCGGGTTCTGGCGACGCTCGTGCGCCTCCTCGGAGATCTGGATCTCGCCGAAGAGGCCGTGCATGAGGCGTTCGCCGCCGCTCTGGAGTCCTGGCCTCAGGCGGGCATTCCGGAAAAGCCGCGCCCCTGGCTGATTTCAACGGCACGCTCCAAGGCGATCGCGTCCGGAAAGTCTTGCATGGGGCCCGTTCGAGGGCTTTGGACCGGACATCGTCAAGGACATTCGCCGCATCAAGTCGTAGGACGGCTCGGACCTTATCCTTGCGGGTAGCTCCACACTGACGTCGCCGCTGCTCGAACATGGGCTTGCGGATGAAGTCCTGCCGGTCGTGCATCCGGTCTTGCTGGGCACGGGGAAGCGCATCTACGCGGAGGGAACCCCGCCACGCTCATTCGAGCTCGTCAGCACGAAAGCTCTGGCATCGGGCGTCATCCTCAGCACCTACAAGCTGAACGGCCCTTTGCGGACCGGTACCATGGGCGGGTAGGCGTAAGCCGACGTCAGAGAGCATGGGAAAAAGGGAGGACTCAAATGAGAAAGCTAATCTTCGCGATCAACACTACCTTGGATGGCTGCGTCGATCACACCAAACAATTTGTCGATGAAGAACCGCTTGAATATAGTGCGCACCTCTTGCAAGGTGCTGACCTTCTCGTGTTTGGGCGTAAAACCTATCAATTGATGGTTCCCTATTGGCCTGAAGTCCTCAAAAACCCGTCTGAGACAAAAGCAGATCACGAATTTGCTCGAGCATTTGACTCCATCAACAAAATTGTTTTTTCACGATCATTAGACAGCGCTGAAGATCGAAATACGAGAATCGTTCGCACGAACCTTCGCGACGAAATACTTAAATTGAAACAAGAACAAGGCAAAAACATTTTAGTCGGTGGTGTAGATATTCCTTCGCAACTTATGGAGCTTGGCCTGGTGGATGAATATCTTTTTATCATTGGGCCAGTCCTTGCAGGAGCAGGGAGACGGCTGTTGGAGGGTGTTAGCCTGCCGGAGAAATTGCAGTTAAAACTTGTTGATTCGAAGTTTTTTAAATCGGGATGCGTTGCGCTTCATTACTCGAAACAGTGACCGACAAATCTGCGACATCTGTGCTGCTGGCCGCCACGCAGTAGGAGAAGGACGATGAAATACATCTGTTTGGGATACTCTCTTGCTATACCGAACGGAAGAACTAATTTGCTTGAAGGCAAAAGATTTATGATGATAGAGTTTGCGAATCCGAGCGGATTCGGGCGCACGTCGAGCAGGGTTTGCAGGAGCAGCGAGCGACAGTTTTGTAGAGCTTAGTCTCAGCTTATGGCAACCGAGCCAGAAGTCCTCAAGACCGCAGAAGTGATTCCCGTCGAGCAAAAGCAGGAGCCGCGCTCGAAAGGGATTACCACGCCGCGCAAGAAAAAACCGAAGGAACTTGCTGTAATCACGGAGTGTTGCACCGGCTGCGCGGGCTCTCCGGCGTGCGTGGAGTACTGCCCCGTCGAGGACTGCATGTTCTGGGTGCCGGATGAAGATAATCCACCGTTCGGGCGCATCCAGGTGGACTCCGTTTTGTGCATTGGGTGCAAGAAATGCACGAGCAAGGGTCCCGATGGCGCGTTCCTGGATGGATGTCCGTGGGACGCGATCGTGATGCTGGATATCGCGGAAGTGGAAAAAGTAGTCGGCCCAATGCCCTTCTAGAAGACGGCAGCGGCTCGGAATTTATGGCTGATGTGCTGCTCTATCCCGAATCGCCTGCCCGGAAAGCACCGCCTGCTGCTTGACCCGATCTGGCATTTCCGGCAAATCGCGTTCGTAGAGACGAATAGCCGGCAAGTCCTCCGGCTGGCCCACGATGTAGAGCGCTCGCAAAGCCTCCCAAACCTGTTCCGCGCCGGGATCAATACTTGCGAGTTCCACGCCGGAAGGGACGTCCACACCTGGCGCTACGGCGAGGGTGCGGATACGGCCGCTGATCGGAGAGCGCACCTCCGTGACCTGCTGCCCACTCTGAAGTTTTGCTATGAGCCCACCCTGATGGATGGCGGTTCCGACGTGGCCGGAGTTGATGACGCGCCCAGCGACGGGGGCGACAATCCTGACCGGCTGCAACAACGCGACGATTTGCGGGCGGCCGGTGGTATCGCCAAAGCGAACCAGGGAAAGAGCGGCGTTACCCTGCACCACCCGAGAAGGATCGCCGAGCATTTTTAGGAGGGCTGCGTGGAAGTCAGGTTGCGTGCTGTCCTGCCCCATGACCCAGGCATCGGTGTTGCGGACTTCTTCCACGGGATAGGAGGCAAGCCGAACCAGGTCCGGATACCAATGCGCGGCCCCTCCGTCGTGCGCGGCGAGCCGCTGGCCCAATTGCACGAGCGCATGCTGGATATGCCTCGGATGCTTCTGGTCGTTGAGGAACTCGGTCAGCTGTTTGTCCGAAAGGTGGCGGCCGAACCAGGTGTTCCACCAAAACAGGAAGGGCATCAGAACGATCAACCAGGCGGTGGCGAAGAACAGCAGCCGATTTCGGGTGGACATGCGGTGGTGCGCAGGGACAGCCGGATCGGATGGATCACCTAAAGCTGCAGCGGCTGTTGGTTTAACAGGTAGCACGGAGGAAAATTGACTGGCCGCCATGGATTCTTTTCAACCCTAACCGGCCTTGGCCGCAGGAGGCTCCTTAGACGCAAGCGGCTTTTTCTTTTGCAAAAAAGCGAGCCACCCGCGCGCTTGCGCTTCCAACACAACGTTCAGGAAGAAAATACCCGAGAGCGTCAAGAGAATAAGGCTCATGAACAACCCGTCCACGGACGTGAGCGACCTCGTGATCACAATCCACGCAATCCCCGCGAGAGGGATGAGCGCAAGCAAGATCGAAAGCAGGAGTATCACGGGGAGCAAGACACCTCCTTGAATATTTCGAGAGCGGGCCGGACACCAGAGGCGGGCCAGCTCTTGGTCATCTGTTCGGCCGAGTTAGGGCTTGAAACTCACATCCACGGTCTTGCTGTCTTTCGCAGCTACCGTGACCTTCTGATCCTGTTCGGCGAACTTTTCATGGACAAAAGCAATTGTGTAATCGCCAGGCGGCAGACCTTTAATCTCAAACTTGCCGTCCGATCCGCTGACCGCGTAGAAGGGATTCTTCACCACGTTGACGAACATCCTCATCCACGGGTGTTGATTGCACTTCACCGGCAGCATGACCTCTTCTCGCGCGAAGCTCTTTTCAAGCGGCGGAGCCTTTGTAGCTTGAGACTCGTTCCACTCGCGGTTGTCCTTGGGAGTCGGGTGAATGTTGTGAGTGGTGGGGTCGGCATTGACAATGCTAATCGTTTGCCCGGCCATCACGCCCAGCACGTGCGGTTTGTACTTGCAGCCCACCTGGGTGAGGGTCACGGCGTCCTTCGGAACGTCGAACGTCCGATTGCCGAGGCCTTCTTTCACGTACACAAACACGTTGGCGAGCTTGCCGTCGTTGACAACGACGTTTTCCGCCGTGTTCGAACCCGCGCAATTCGGGTCCTGGCTCATGTCGATCTTGGCCGCTTTCGGGGCGGGTCCATCGAACTTCACCGTGCCACTGACCGTGGCCGCCGTGGCGGGATCGATCGGAGTGGCTGCTGGTGCGGGGGTTGCCGCGGCAGGAGCCGCCGGCTGCTCCTCCGCTGATTCTTTCTTGCCGCAACCGGCCAACAAGGCAAGGCCGGGCAAAATGCAAATGGCAATCCATTTTTTGGTTTTCATGTTGTTGCTGCACCTCACTTGTAATTTAAAAACTCAGTCAAATATTACTCGCGTCCGCGGCCGCCGGAGGCATTCCCCACAGCCGCCGCACCGCCGGTGGCAGCGCGTGCACGTCCCATGGATGCGCTGACTCGCCGCTGCTCTTCCGCGGTGAGCTGGAAGATGTAGTCCACCAGCAGCTTCGTATGGTCCTTATCATAACCCTGGAAAGACGGCGGCGTCGGTCCCGAAAAAAGCCAGTGGTTGTTCTTGCGCACGAAAAGCCCGGAAGGCATGGAGGTGCCAGGGCTGATGGCTTGGGGATCAATGATCCAACGTTCTACCCAATCCGGTTTCAAGCGGCCTTTGGACAGAAGAAAGTTTGGAGCGGTGGCCGTGCGGTCGTGGGCGGCATCACCCGTCGCGTGGCACTTCAGGCACGGCGCGGCGGGGCTGCTGAAAAGGCTGCGCGCCATGTCTGTTTCCTTGGCTGTGAGCAGAGGCACTTCCTCTGGAATGTAGGGGAACGGCTGGCGTGAAAGCGCCTGGAAGAAACGGACCAACTTGCCTAACTCGTTTTCGGAAAACGAGAAGGTCGGCATGCGCAGCTGGAGGTAGAAACGCACGCCGTTGCGGTTCGTGTCGGTTTCGCTGAGCGAAGGATTTCGCAAAAAGCGCAGCAACCATTCGGGATCGACGCGGGCGCCCTCGGTCAACAGCTTGGGCGGAAGCTGCTCTTGCGCATCCTGGTATCGCGCCAAAGTCATTAACGAAGTCTTCTGACCAGCTATGAACTGGTGGCAGCCCATGCAGTTATATTTGCGAACCACCCACCAGCCCTCTTGAATGTCGCGGCGGTAGTCCAGCGGGCGGTACTGATAGCTGGCGGGAAGGCCGCTTTCCTGGCTGCCCATTAGAAACGTTGTGAGTGACTGAACCTGCTCTTTGGTCAGGTGCAGATTCGGCATGCGCAACTTCTCTGTTTCCGGCTTGATTTTGCCGAGGTCCCAAATGTTAGGCTCCGCAAGTTTGTGTTCGAAAAAGCCCTTGTGGTCGTACCAGGGGGCTTTGGCAGAGCCTTCGGGAAGGCGCGCGAGATCGTCGGCATCGGTGATGGGTTCGTGGCCGCCACGTTGCGCGGTCTCGGTGAGAAGCGCGAAGTCAAGCCGTTCGATCGGCTTGCTGCCCTCCGTGGTGAGCTCCGTGCCGATGCGGCCTTCCTCTTCGAGTCCGGAAATTTCGTGGCAACCGGAACAGCCAAAGAGGCGGACCCACTTCTTGCCCTCTTCCTTGAGCTTGGGATCGTCCATGAAGGCGGCATCCGGATAGGACGAGGGATCTTTCGTTTTTAGCGTGATGAGATAGCTGGCCACATCCTGCGCATCTTGTGGAGACAGCCGCAAGCTGGGCATGACCGTCATGTTCTGCACTTGAAGCTCGTGCCCGTCGTTTGGACAGCGGCTATGGTCTAAATCAAAAACGTAAGGGAGTCCCTTCTTCGCGTAATCCTCGGGGCCAATGTCCTTCTTTTCGTACATGCAATAAGGGCGAGTGCGTTCACGAGCGTTGTGAACCCAGCGGACGAGATAGTCGTAGTTGTCCTTTTCGCCGACGCGGGTGAGATTCGCTGCGAAGGTCCCCCCTTGCAACTGCGCGCCTTCCCCTATGGAGTGGCACGCGAGACAGCCGCGCGTTTCAACCAGTTCTTTCCCGTGCGCCGCGTTTCCGGGCTTGCGTTTGGGCAAGGAATCCGTCAAGCCAGATTGCCAGATGTAGGCCGAGATTGCTTGAACCTGGGCGTCATTGAGCTGGAAGTTCGGCATCTTGGTGGTGGGGCGGAAATCGGTGGGCTTCTTCAGCCAGACGGGAATCCAATTCTTGTTCAGCTTCAGGCGCACGTCCTTAAGATTTGGACCCACTTTTTTCAAGTCTTGCAGAAGGCTCTTGGAAGTGCGGTCCAGCTGCACGATTCGAAGATCGGACTTGCTGTTGTCGACCTTGAGAGCAACGGCCTGGTCGTTCAAATGATTGGCTTCTTCGTTGCTTGCGGCGGCATCCGCCTGTTTCATCAAGTCGGCTGATTGCTTCAGGTTTTCTTTCTTCACTTGTTCGAGCTGCTTGACCTGTTGCGCGATCGAAAGCAAATCCTCCGGTTCTTTGTCGTAGCCTTCGTAGCGATGACAGCCCACGCAACCGCGCTGCCGGAAAAGGTCTTTCCCTTCGCTGAGCGTCCAGCCGATGTCGTGGATCACCAGCATCATGTCAGCGGCATGGCAGGTCTGGCAGCCCGCTTCGACATTTCCCTTGGGGAATAACGGCCAGAGCCAATGCTCATAGGTGCCGTGGGCTTTCTCGATGCTTGTCGTCGCACGGCCATTGCCCTGATGGCAGGGCGTGCAGCCGAATTTTTCTGGATCGTGGGTCTTCAACAGTTCAGGATCGCCATGGCTTGTAAAGGCCCGCGCGTACTCGTCCGGCTTCTTGCCCTTCAGCGACATAGAAGCCACGGTCAATTTGACCGGTTCACGAGTACCCATGTGGCACGACTCGCAGCGGTCCACGATGTTGGCTTCGGGCACGTTGAGCTGCATGATCTTCGGGGCCCAAGCTTCCGTCTTGTTCTCCAAGCCAGCGAGTTGCGGCGGCGTGAGATTGACCATGTGATCGGTCACGTAGGCATCCATTAATTCTTTCTTCTCATTCACCGGCTTGATCAATTCCCCGAGTTCCGCGCTCAGCGCGGTTCGCTCATTTCTCAACTCGTTGTAGGTCTCTTCGAGATGCGGATAGTCGTAGGTTTTCTTGCTGCCGTCCGGATAATTGACGGTGGTTACTTGCTTTTCGTATTCAGCGAGGTCTCTTTGCCTGCTCTGCTTTGAAGAAGAACTTGTCTCAGTTTCGATCGCGTAGGTCGAGGCGCTCACGTAGGCCCGGCGGTCCGTGAAAGTATTCTGCACGGCCAGGATTTGCGCGCCGAGTTCGCGCAGCTTATCGTTGATTTCTTTTATGCGAGGGGCCGCTTCCTTGCTGGCGCGGTCGTAATCCTGCTTGAGCGCCTGATAATCGGGATTGCTCTCGACGGTTTTTGCGGAAGTGCTCGATTGAGACTGGGCACTCTTCAGGAATTCGGAGTAGCGGACCTTCCATTCATTCTGAAAGGCCTTCCACGGACGCTGCCCAAAATCTTCGTCCCACAGCGCCCAAAATAGCGTGAGCATGAGGACCAGCATGGCAAGGAGATAGTGCGGAGCAAGAGATTTGCTGACTATCGGATCGTCTTCGGGGATGGGCTTCTCAGGCACCACTTCCTCCTAAACGTTGAACCACGGCGTGATCCACACATACTTGATGTGGAACGCCAGCCGCAACAGCATCTTGATGGGCAACCCAATCATGGTGATGAAAAAAACCATCAGGATGGAATACTGCAACAGACTCATCCGCTTGTAATTTTTGGGGTTGTAACGGCGGAACAGGGCGTGCACGGCCAATCCGCCCAAGACAAAAAATCCTCCGACTACGGCCGCGCCAAAAATGCCCTTTGCCCAGTTCGAGGTAATCCCGAAGAGGTCGGGCAGGTCGCGGTTCACTTCATAGATGAGACGGTTGTGGTCCCACGTCTGTCCGGGCCAGAACCACTGCCATCCGGGTCCTCGAATGAAGGTCCCGATGGTGATCATGGAGACCCACAAGACAATGAACCCGAAAAGGAATGTGCCGATGGCAAACTTGCGCTGCTTCCAGGTGTAATAGCCGGCTCCGAGCGGATTTGTATCAATGTAAGGAATGACCATCAAACCAAAGATGATGAGCGTGGGCATCACCACGCCGGCAATCCACGGGTCGAAGTAGACCAGCATTTCCTGCAAGCCCAGAAAATACCAGGGGGCTTTTGCCGGGTTCATAGTCAGGTTAGGGTTGGCTGGTTCTTCCAGCGGCGCATTCAGCGTGATGGACCAGACCATCAGAATAATTGTGACGATGATTGCTGCCAGGAATTCCACACGCAGGAGAAACGGCCAGACGTGCACTTCTTTCTGCCACCCGGGTTTGAACGGCCATGCCTTGCGGTGATGTGTTTTGGCAAGCGCCGGATCGGCTTCCAATTGCTCGATGAGCGAGTCATTTGCCTGCGCTTGCCGCCAGGCAAGATAAATATAAAAAGCGAGCAGCGGAATGAGCGCCACGATAGGCACGTTGTCTGGCGCGGAAATAATTTCCCAAAGTTGTCGCCAATCCATAGTTTATTCCGCGGGGGCTATTTCCGCGCCTCCTTAACCTCAGAGTCGAGGATGACCTGTGCAGGGCCGGAGATGCCGCCATCTTTGCGCACGCGCCAGAAGTGCAGAACCATGAAAATGGAGGCAATGATCGGGATTCCGATGCAGTGCCAGATATAGGAACGGAGCAGCGCGTTGGCATCCACGATCGAGCCGCCAAGCAAACCAAATCGCACGTCGTTGTAAGGAGTCATGCCCATCTGCGCGCCGAACGGTCCTTCGTGGCCGAGAAGCGGGGTGGCGCGCGCCATGTTTGTGCCCACGGTCACGGCCCAGAAGCCGAGCTGATCGTCCGGCAACAGGTAGCCGGTGAAGGAGAGTAGAAGTGTGAGCACCAGCAAAATTACGCCAACGTTCCAGTTAAACTCGCGCGGTTTCTTGTAGGAACCCGTGAGAAAGACGCGGAACATGTGCAGCTCGACGGCAATCACCATCAGGTGCGCGGCCCAGCGGTGCATGTTGCGCAGCAACCGGCCAAAAGGAACATCGTGCTCGAGGTAAAGCACGTCGCGGAACGCTTGCACCTTGCTCGGGTGGTAGTAAAACATCAGCAAAGTGCCGGTAAACGTGAGCACCAAAAACAAATAAAACGTAATTCCGCCCATGCCCCATGTGTAGCTGTAGCGCACGGAATCGCGGTTGATTTTCGCAGGATGCAGATGCAGAAAAACGTTGGAAAGCACGCCCAATGCGCGATTTCGCGGGGTGTCGTCGTGCTTGTGGCGGAAGATCGAAGTGTAGACTTGCGTCTTGGTCGGATTCTTGAGCGTTTCCAGCGATTCTTTTGCTTTGGCGGGAAGATCGGTTTTCAGAGACTCGAGATCTTCTTTGACACCTGTTTTGATTGCGTCAACCAGGCCGACGGACTTGCCATTTTTGCCGTTCGAGTTTTTCTCATCAGGCATTTCTTGTGCTCCCGTTTACTTTTCCGCTCGAACCGTCCTCTTAACTTCGCGAACATCCTAAAGCGCGGCGTATCCGGCAGTTCGGTGTTCACACATTCAAAAACGAACCGGGATCGCTGAAGTGGCTTGGCTGACCTTTGGGCCATTCGAATAGTTGCGATACGTCCACTACGATCTGCCCGTCGGGCGCCAGCTCTAATCGCGCGCGGTCCATCGGACGCGGCGCCGGTCCTTCAAAGTTGATCCCTTCGCTGTCGTAGCCGCTGCCGTGGCAGGGACACTTGAATTTGTTCTCGCTGGCTTTCCAATCAGGGGTACAGCCAAGATGCGTGCAACGCGCGTAGATCACGAAAAGCCGGTCGGGTGTGCGGTCTACCCAGATGCGGTATTTTTGCTGCCATTTCGTGTCGACGCCGAGGGCGTAGTCAGAGGGAAAACCGATTTTGAAAACGGTAGGGGGTTCAAAAAGTGTACGCGGAAGGAAAAAACGCAAGAAGGCAATAAACCATGCTCCCAGAAAGCCCACCACCGCGCACCAAACCAAACTGCGCCGCCGCTCGTTGATTCCACCAGCGGATGGGCCAACCGTAGGTACGCCGGCAGCAGGCGCAGCTTTAGAGGTTCCGATGGCAGGCGTGCCTACAAACTTTGCAGCTTCGCCGCCAGCAGCAGGCGTCTTCGCTGCATCCGGTTTCGGATTGGCCGAATTAGATTCCGGGGCCGCCATGCATTACCTCCTGGATTGCCAGTCGTCGAACTATTCGGCGGCCGCGAACGATACCGCCACTTCCCTCCCCTGAGTGTGAGCCCAATTGGCTCCAAATAAAATGAGATGGTGCAAAGATTTCTCACCGCTGCTGGCTGAATTTATTTTGTGGCAAGGACGGCGCAAGATGAATGCGGAGAAATAATTGTTACACGCGGGCCAAACTTCGCACACAGAAAAGCCTGAATTACTCGTTGGAACGCACCTGCACGGCGTGGCCTGTGGAAGCGTCTTTGGCCCGCCGAATTTGGAGAGCGTAGCTGCGATACATCGCGAGGCCCCTAACATTCCACCGGACCCCCCAGGGAAACGGGCCGGATATTACTCAAATAAAAAAAATTCGTCAACACAAGTCTAAAATATTCTGCAACGGCGGGCAAGCCGGATTCATGAGAAACACGAAACTACACGACATTGCTCGGCAACGAATCTCTGCTAAAATAAAAAAAGCCTCGCAAGAACCGCTTGCGCTCCGAATGACCTGTGATAGACTCCCCCCGGTTTGCGGGCTTTGAGGCTCCGGATTCCAGAGGTTGGATGACCGCATCAGTCGCAGCGGATGGTAATTCAACTTGGGAGGTCAGGGTACATGGGCCTAGTTTTGCTCGTTGTTATTTGGCTGATCACCTTCATTAGCGCGTACTTCTTCATCGCCAAGACATGGTGGTTGCCTGCCGGAGCTTCCGTTGCGGCTGCCGGCATCGATCATCATTTCTCGACCACATACATTTTGATGGGCGCTGTGTTCGTGGCAGCTCAAGTAATCCTTGGCTACTTTGCCTGGCAATACCGCGATCGGGGATCAGCCTCTCGCCAGGCGCAGTACTCTCACGGCAACAACACGCTCGAGATCACCTGGACGGTTCTGACTTTAATATTGTTTGTCGGACTCAACTTCATGAGCAGTTCGATCTGGGCTTCCGAGCGTTTCCGCCCGGCTGGGCCTGGCGCTGTGCAAGTAGAGGTTACGGGCATGCAGTTCGCCTGGTATTTTCGCTATCCCGGGGCTGACGGAAAATTTGGCGCGACCAAGCCTGAGTTGCAGGACGCCTCCGCTGGCGGCGAAGGAGCCATTGGCCTCGATACCACCGACCCAGCATCCAAAGATGATGTTGTTGCGGGCACGATGTATGTCCCAGTGAACCGGGAAGTGGATGTGACCCTTCGCGCGGCAGACGTGATCCACAGCTTTTTCATTCCCGCCATGCGCTTCAAGCAGGACGCCGTGCCTGGTATCGCCATCCACATGCACTTTACGCCGATCACGGTGGGCGACTACGAGATCGCCTGCTCGCAGCTTTGCGGACTGGGGCATTACAAAATGCACGGAATATTGAAGGTTGTGAACCAGGAAGATTACGACAAGTGGCTGGCGGCGCGCGAAGCGGAGAAACAATAACATGGCAACCGGAGAATTCGCTGCCCACGCTGCACATGCCCACGCGGCCCCGACGAGTTGGATCCGCAAATATGTTTTCAGCCTCGATCACAAAGTTATCGGCATTCAGTACTATTTTCTCGCGCTGACAGCCGTGTTCGTCGGCATGATTCTCTCTTTGTTGATGCGCATCCATTTGATCTGGCCCACTGCCACTTTGCCGTTTTTGGGAGAGATCAAACCCGAGACGTACCTCAGCCTGTTGACGATGCACGGCACGATCATGGTTTTTTTCGTTCTCACCACCGCCCCGCAAGGCGGCTTCGGCAATTACTTTCTGCCTATTCAAATCGGCGCGCCAGACATGGCCTTCCCCGTACTCAACATGCTCTCCTTTTGGGTGACCGCGCTCGCTTTTATCGTCATGATTGCGGCCTTTTTTGTCGTTGGAGGTGCGCCGCTCCACGGTTGGACCGGCTATCCCCCGCTCAGCGCTCTGCAATCGGCTGGACCTGGAGAGGGCTTGGGCGCGGATTTATGGGTTATCAGCATCGCGCTCTTCTGCCTTGGCGCGCTGATGAGCGCCTTGAACTTCATCACCACGACACTGGACATGCGCGCTAAGGGTATGACCATGATGCGCATGCCGCTCACGTGCTGGTCCTGGTTTATCACCGCCATTCTGGGGCTACTGGCGTTCGGCGTTTTGCTGTCAGCCGGCATTCTTTTGCTTCTGGACCGCAACGCGGGCACGAGCTTTTACGTGCCGTTGGTTACAATCAACGGCCAGCTCGCAGGCCACAAGGGAGGATCGCCGCTCCTGTGGCAACATTTGTTCTGGTTCTTCGGCCATCCGGAAGTGTACATCGCCATTTTGCCGGCGATGGGTTTGTGCTCGCAGTTGCTCTCCGTTTTCTCGCGCAAACCGATTTTCGGATACAAGGCCATGGTCTACGCCATGTTGTCCATCGGTTTCCTGGGCTTCATGGTATGGGGCCATCACATGTTCATGAGCGGGATGAGCCCATATACCGCCTTTGCCTTTTCCGTGATGACCATGGCCATAGGAGTTCCTTCGGCCATAAAAACTTTCAACTGGCTCGGCACGATCTGGCGAGGCCGACTTCGTTTCACATCCCCGATGTTGTTCGCCCTCGGCTTTGTCTCTCTCTTCGTTTCCGGGGGAATCAGCGGGCCGTTTCTTGCTCAACCCGTCCTTGATATTCAATTGCACGACACTTATTTTGTCGTCGGTCACTTTCACCTGATCATGGGCGTGGCTTCCATCTTCGGAATCTTTGCCGCCACGTATTATTGGTTTCCAAAAATGTTCGGCCGCATGATGAATGAGAGCCTGGCGCGCTGGCATTTCTTTATCAGTTTGATCGGAACTTACGCCATCTTCATGCCCATGCACTATCTTGGCATGGCAGGACATCTGCGCCGCTATTCGCAGCTCACCGAACTGAATTATCTTCACGGCCTGGTTCCGTTGCAGACGTTCATGACCTACGCTGCCTTTGTAACGATAGCCGGCCAGTTCATCTTCTTATTCAATCTTTTCTGGAGCATGAAGTTCGGGAAAAAAGCGAGCGATAATCCGTGGGAAGCGACGACCATCGAGTGGACCACTACGACTCCGCCTCCCCACGACAATTTCGGCGGGCACATGCCCGTGGTTAACAACGGTCCGTATGAATACAGCGTTCCCGGCGCGCCACGCGATTACGTAATGCAAACGGATCCACCATTGGCGAAGGCCCATTAGGCAGCGCATGGATTTGATCACCACCACGGCCGCGGTAGACGCAGCAGGAGTCCTCCTGGGGGGCCACGGCAGTCCGGATCACTTGTCCGCGGATTTTTCCGCGCGTCTACGACGTGCCCGGCTGGGCCTCATCGTGGCCTTAACCGGCGTCGTGATGATATTCGTGTCCTTTTCCAGCGCTTATGTCGTGCGCAAGGGACTTCCCACACTCGATCCACAGAGCGGCACCCTGGTGCACGACTGGCTCCCTCTGCAATTACCGAGCTTTTTGTTGGTCAATACGCTCGTCTTGTTGGTCAGTACGCTCACGATGGAATTGGCGCGCCGCCAAGCCGCCCGTGAAGCTCTCGCCACTGAGATCAGTAGAAGCGCCGTTGCAACCACATCTACCTCTCCTAAGGAAGCACAGAGGATGCCGTGGCTCGCACTAACAGCCGTCTTGGGTCTCAGCTTCCTGGCGGGACAATGGCTGGTGTGGCGCGAATTGGCCGCGAGCGGCTTCTATGTTTCGACTAACCCGAGCAGCTCTTTTTTTTACTTATTAACGGCTACGCATGGAATCCACTTGCTAGGCGGCATCCTGACCTTGATTGCGGCAAGCGCCGCTTATTTTTGGCGGCGACTCGCCGAATCACGCGCCGTGGTGGTTGACATCACCGCTTGGTACTGGCATTTCATGACTTTTTTGTGGGTTAATATATTGTGTTTGCTCGAGGTCGCCCACTAATCCGAGGTCATTGCCGGCCCGGCTGGGACCGCACGTCACGAGGAGGACATGCGCATGTCTGAAGCGACGTTACCGCACGAGATGCCCACGGTTTACGAACCGTCGCTCTTTGGGACGTACTCGAAGAAAATCGGAATGTGGCTGTTTCTCATGTCAGACTCGCTGACTTTTGGCGCGCTGCTCTACGCCTACAGCTACGGCCGGATTTCGACGCCTAATTGGCCGACGCCGTTCCATTCCGAAAGTATCGTCAATGCCACCATCATGACGGCGTTTTTGCTAACCAGTTCGCTGACTATGGTGCTCGCCGTGCGCGCGTCCGCCGAGGGCAACGCAAAATCGCAGCGCCTTTGGCTGCTCGCCACGATGGCTTGTGGAGCGGGTTTCATCCTTCTGCACGGCCGAGAGTGGAGCAAACTAATCGCCGAGGGCTTGACGCTCCCGGTATTTCTCCATCCACCAGGACATGAGGCAGCGGGAGAATTTGCAAATGTCGCGAAGAATGTGCCGCAGTTCCCTGCGACGTTTTTCGGCCTCACCGGCATGCACATGCTGCACGTGACGCTCGGCGTCGTCTACCTCGGCATTGTCGCCCTCCGGCGCTACTTCATTCCTATCTTGTTGGCTCTTTGGCTGGCCGCCTGGCTGGGCACGCCAGCTTACAGTCCCTTCCACTATGGAGCGCACGTGTTGCTTGCGGCGGCGGTCGTTTGCTCAATTATCTTGTGGCTTAAGCCCAAGGTATACGATTCGTCCGATGTCGAAGTAGCGGGCCTTTACTGGCACTTCGTTGATCTCGTCTGGATGTTCATTTTCCCGTTGGTTTATTTGATGTCCGCCAAGATTCTCTAGGAGTTCTCGAGCCATGGAAGCTGATCAAATCGCCATCGCCTTGCGAGTCGCCGAAGAGCAACGCCACCACGGAAAAGGGCAATTCTTCTGGGTCTGGGGAGCGCTCCTGGTCATGACGGCCATCGAAGTCTACCTGACCTACCAGAACATGCAGCCCGTCCGGATGCTCACCATTCTGATGGGCCTCTCCCTCGTTAAAGCTGGACTCATCATCGGCTACTTCATGCACATGAAGTTCGAAATTTCTCGCATGAAATGGCTCACCATGGCATCCCTGGTGGTATGCTTGGCACTGATGATGATTTTCTTCCCCGACGCGCTCCGCATTCTTTCGCTGGGAGTAAAATGAAACTTCGCGCCAGCCTCGTCGTAATCCTTCTCGCCGCGTATCTAATGCTGTCGGCCGGCCCGGCCTTTAGCCAAGGCTGCTCTATGTGCTACAGCACGGCCAAGGCAAGTTCCAAGGAAGGTCAGCGCGCGATCAGCAGAGGCGTTCTCGTGCTCCTGGTGCCACCCCTTGGGTTCATGACCCTTGGCATTGCGCTAGCTCTCCGCTACGGAAAGAAACGGGACGACGAACAAGAGCAATAAGGGCAGCCGCAGTACCATCCGAAAGATCCATTAGTCCCAGTCAGTCTTTGCTTGACGCAATTCGCCGATCATTGTATTCTCCCTCGTAATTTGTTACAGGAGAAGTCCCCCGTCCGGTTGCGAAGCAAAGAGCTCAGGCCCAGCACTGAGAGCGATGTTCGTTGTTCCGCAGGGTGTCCCCACTCAGTAGCCGCTCCCAGAAAAGGATCTTGGCGAAGGAACTTCTGTGAAGGGCGTGTGCGATTCTGACCCTTCCGTCTGACATTCATTGACAAGAATTAGGTGTCTAGAATGCGATCGTCGGCCCTGGCATTTCCGATTCATTTTTAAGAGAGGCTTAAAATGCGAAATACGATTTCGACATTGGGGGCAATCACGTGCGGTTGTCGGCTCATGCTTGCGGCGGCGGCATTCGGGTTACTGTTGGCGTTTGTATTTGCAACGCCAACCTCAGGACAAGTTGTGAACGGATTAACTCCGTCCAAGAACTATTTTGTTACGGGCGACTACGTCGTCGGCGGATGGGACCTGACGACGGGAACAATTAAAATACCCGACACGGTGCAGGCCCAAGCCACAGGTGTGGCCTCCCCGGGCGTGCCCGTGGGCGCCGATATCGTGGCGGCCTTCCTCTACTGGGAAACCGTGGAATCATCGTCGCAGTTGCCGCCACATCCTGGACAAACCGGAAGTTTCAACGGTTTCGCCATCACAGGAACGATACTAGGCAACCAGAACGCTCCCACATCCTGGAGTAACGGCGGCTGCGGAGGTTCGAACGGGGGGGTAAAAACTATCGTAGCTTACCGCGCCGACGTCCGTCCCTTTCTGCCCGTGGATCAGACGAACGGAAGAATCCAGGGTAACGGGACCTTTCCTGTAAGTCTGCCCGGGGGAGGTAATGGTAATGGGACCCCTTTTACCTTGGGCGCAAGTCTAGTAATCATATACCGGGTCCAAGCCTCACCGTTATATCCACTGAACGCTATCGTCCTCTACGACGGCGCTGTAGCCCCAAGCAACCAAACAAAGGCGGAGATGAGCCAGACGATCAAAGGGTTCTATCAGCCTGATGTTATCCATAGAGCTAAGATCACGCACATTGTAGGAGATGGGCAGTCGAATAAGTCTGAAACCGCGCAGCTAAACGGCGTGAACCTTCCCTTTCTCTACCCAACCATTTCTGCCACCGCGGCGTTCCCGGGTGTCTATAACGGGTCCTGGGACAATGCGACGTGGGACGTCACCGCCTTGGTGAAGGGCGGAGTGAGCGGATATGACACTTCGGCGACGGCTTCCGTCATGTCAGTCCAATCCGGCGGGGGTTGCGTGGACTGGGGCGCCATTATTTTCAGCACTACTGTTCAGTCCAGCGACGGCGATGGCCTGCTCGAGGTGTGGAAGACCAACCAAGGGTATACGGACCTTCTTACCGGCCAGGCGGTCGCACTGCCTGGAGCGAAAAATGGGCAAAAAGACATATTTGTGCAGCTAGATTACCTTAGCAACCTCGATGGCCTCGTCCCCGGCAATCCGCCGCATTCCCATCTGCCCAAGCAGGCGGCTCTCGATATGGTGGGCGATACCCTTGCGGCGCAAAACATCCACATTCATTTCGATGTTGGGAACGTTTACCAGAGCCCGCTGGCTGGCGGACCCTCTGGCATGTGCGGAATACCAGCTCTAGCCTGCGATCCCTACATAATTTCCAACCCGCCCGGCACAGGCGGAAACAAGATTTCTGAAAGCACCGTGCTCTGCACCGATTCGACCTCGCTTTGCCAATTTCCAGGTCAGGCGGCGGTGGGCTGGAAGGAAGGTTTGCTACACTTGAGGAACCAGCCGCTGAATTATCCGGACGAACTGTCGTGTGAGACCAGGACCCCTCTCGGCGGAAACCCAGGATCGGGGCCGCCCTGTATAAGAAGGTTCCAATCGGGAGGAAAAGATAGCCGCCATTACGTGCTATTCGGACACGCCTTGGGGGCGTCAAGATCCTTCTGGACCACTTTCGCCAGCGCAGTGCCGAACACAGCATTCGCCAAGTTAATTTCGATTGTGAATAACGGGACAACCGCAACAGTAACCATAAAAACTCCCCAGGGTCTCCTAAAGCCCGGAGATTGTAGCCCCGCCAATCTTCCACCGGCGTGCAACGACGCAAATGGCGGTCGCGTGACCGTCACCGGTGCCATTGGGCAATTAGCCCTAAACGGAACATATACTTTCAGTAATCTATTGAATCTACCTCCGGACCCGGACGGGATGCTTAAGATGGCTTTCAGTATCGCCACGACCAACACCACGGCAACCTGCCCGATCGCGCCGTGTGTGGCAGATGGCGCTTACAATCTCAGCAATCAGCCGCAACTCGCCGTTGCGTACGGCGGTCCGTCAAGCAGTTCGGGGCATTCGGACCTGGGTGGCGGAGACTCAATCGTGACGTTCGGGTTATGGCCTGCGGACGACCTTCCCGGCTGCCAAGCAGATCCTTCACTGGCGCTAGTCGGGCTCCAAACGTATTGCAGCAATCAGGTGGGGAGCATCACGGCGGAGGCTGGGACACTGCTGCATGAAATGGGACATACGTTCATGCTCACACATGGCGGCACTTTTTTTCCTCAAGTTAGCCAAGTGCTTAACCTGGGGCAACAGATCAATAGTCCACCGGGCCTACCAAGCTACGGCTTGAACTGCAGCCCCAACTTTGTCAGTTCGATGAATTATCTACACCAGATTCGGGGCTTCCCCGATGGAGGAATAGGTTATTCCGGGCAGACGATGCCAAACCAGTCTGAAATAGCGCTGGACGAAGGGTTCGGGATAGGCTTAGAACAGTTTACAAACTTACCTTCAGCACATTTCACCCGGTGGTATGCGCCGCCCAGTGCGCTCGATATACAACTCGGTCGCGTCGCCACGAGACATTGCGATGGTACGCCGATCTTGGATAATGCGCAGATGACTCGCGTTGACGGCACCACCTACACCTCTCCGATCGATTGGGACAATGATCTCACCCTCCCTGAAACTGATACGGGGATAAGCCAGGACGTGAACTTCAACGGGATAGTAGGTGATCCTCCGTTCCAAGGATACAATGACTGGGCGAATTTAGATCTGCGTCAAACAAGCGCCCGAGCTAATACGTTCGGATTATCCGGCGGCAACTCCTTTGACACGATTGGCGGGAATTCGTTCGATACGATTGGCGGCAACTCCTTCGACACGATTGGTGGCAACGCGTTCGATACGATTGGCGGCAACGCGTTCGATACGATTGGCGGCAATTCCTTGGATACAGTTGGCGGCAACGCCCTGGATACGGTTGGCGGCAACGCCCTGGATACGGTCGGCGGCAACGAGCAAGACGCGGAAACCGCTTGCTCCACTGCCGATCCGCCGACTGGTGTAACGGCTCTTGAGCCCCCCAAAGCCCATTTCGTGGCCGTGAGCTGGACGCCGCCCGGAGTGTGCCAGGTTAGCAGGAACAAAGGTTACACGATCTGGCGCGCCGTGGGCTCCTTCGTAACCCTCACGCCTGCGAACCGGACACAGTTCGTCAAAATCGGCACGGTCAATGCACCATCGACGACGTTCACGGACAACAATGTAAAGAACAACACCACTTATACGTACTTCGTGACGGATACCAACACCCAGAAGGCCACGAGCGGTGCGTCGAACTTGACGCATATAACTGTAAGTTTCTGAGGACGATTCCCGCGAAGTGGGCCGCCCCGACGGACGGCCCACTGCTTGCCCTGGGGACAAAAACAAATGGCAGAGGTTTGGAAGTCTAGAACTGGCCGGGAGATCGCTGGTCGTATTTCTAAGGGCCGGCTTTATTGGCCGAGCCGGCGGCGAACTTCGGAGAGTAACGGATCCTCCCCGGCTTTTCCGCGGATGCTCAAGTAGGTGCGGTAGGAATCTGCAGCGCCGGGACTTTTAAGTCCCTCTCGAGCGCGCCCCTGATAGTAGTAAGCCTCGGGTAAGTAACTATACGTGGGAACGAAATCGAATATATCCAAGGTTTCACCACGGCGCTTGAGGCATTGGTCGAATTCGGAATCGGCTTCCACAAAAGAGTCGGTTTCCAAATAGGCCCTGCCGAGATCGAAGTGTCCGATCCAGGTATCGAACTGGTTGTTGGCCTGCACGAACAACTGGATCGCCTGGCGAGACGAGCCTTCCTGCAGAAGAGCCTCACCCTCGATCAATTTGGCATACACCTGAGGCTCGAGCTGTGGTTCGGAGGCTAGACCGGCAGCTAATTTGCGCGCCCTTGAGGTTTCGTTCGCCGCGACATAGACGCGCGCTGCCAGGAACCGAGGGGAAACCGTTTTGCTGTTGGCCATTGCACTATCCAACGCTTCTAATGCCGCCGTTTTCTGTTTTCGCAAAAGCTGGGTATGCCCAAGCAAGGCAAAATCGGCGGCGGCGGAGTCGAGCCTGCCGGCTTGTAAGTCCACAGCCGTCCCGTGTTGCAGCAACTGCGCTGCGTCGCCAAAACGTCCTTCATAGAGCGCGATGTCGGCCAGCCCATACGCGGCGGAGGACTCTCCGACGTTGCTGACCTTCTCAAGCTGCCGATAGGTTTTGACAGCTTCCGCTAGCTGGCCCTGCCCGACTTGGGCATACGCCAGGCCACGATAGGCTTTTTCATAGGATGGGTTGACCTGCAGCACTTTCCTCGCCTCCCGCTCAGCCGCTGGGAAATCCCCCATGTACGACATAGATAACGCGAGATTCGAGCGGGCGGGCTGGTTCTGGGGCAAGATCTCCAAAGACCGCTGCAGCTCCTCGATAACTTTGGGCAGCTTATGCAGGTTCTCGTAGCAATAGGTTATATTAATATGACCGGCTAGATCGGCGGGGTACTGGTTAACCAGTTCACCGTATTCCTCAACGCATCTTCCCCAGTTCCGGGTTCTCAGGTAATACATGCCACGGCTGCGGAACCGTTCGCGTTCGGTCATGCGGTCCACGTGCTCCATCGCCAGTTTGATATATTTCGTGGCATCCTCTGTCCGCCCCAAGTTTCCGGCTATCGCGGCCATTCCGGCGTAGGCACGTGCAAAGTTCGGGTCCAGCTCTGAAGCCTTGGTGTATGAGCCCAACGCGTCTTCCATTTTCCCTGCGAATTGTTGTTCCACCCCAATGCCGTATTGGTGCACCGCCTCGAGATTGCTAGCTGAGAAACTGCCCTGCGTGGCTGCCAGTTGCACCGATTCCGGCGTGGAGTCGCCGAGCGCTTTGCGAATGGGGGCCGCCAGCTTGGGTACGTCAAGCAATAGTGCGTCCTTGTTGGCAGCACTTACTTCCGACGTTGCAATGGAGTTGCCGGTTCTGGAGTCCAAGGCTTCCACTGACAGCTTGTAGCCGTTGCCGCGGCGACTCAGCGAGCCGATGACCACGGCAGGCACGTCCTGGCCCACCGCAACCAGCCGTGCCGACTGCTCGTCGAGCTTGTTCGTGGGGTGCTCAAGTTGCCCAGCAAGTTTGCGCGCAGTTCCGCGGTTGAAAGCATTGATGAAGCTGGCTCCTTCGAGGGCGACGTTGAACATCGGCTCCAAAGTGTCGTCGAAGATAGGATCTCCGGTCTCATTCCTAAAGTCAGCCACAAGAACGCTCACTGGCGGGTGAACCGCTTTCGGCTTTTGCGGGCGAATTATTCGAAATGTAATCACCGTTCCTATAAGTAATACACCGAGAGCCGCCGATGCCCACTTCCAGTAAGCCGCCGTTCGTGCGGGCGGTAAAACAACCGCTGAGCTGCCGGCGGAAGGTCCCAACCACATCGCCAATCGTTGGGCCATTTCTTGAGCACTCGGGAGTCGATTCTCCGGTTCGATCTCCAGCGCGCTCATAACAATGTCGTTGAGAGGCTTTGGTACGGTTGCATCGATTTCCGCAGGTGGTTTCGGTTTTTCCTGCAGACGTTTCCACAAGGTTCCCAGTGGCGCGTCGGCGGGGTAAGGTGACTTGCCGGTGAGGAGTTCGTAGAAAATAACTCCTAGCGAGAAAAGATCGGAACGCGCGGTGAGCTTCTCGCCGCGAGCCTGTTCCGGCGACATGTATTCCGGAGTCCCAATAAGCGCTCCCGTTTGCGTCATCCCAGGCAGGTGCGCGGAACGCGCGATGCCGAAGTCCATCACATAAACCCGCCCGTCTGGAGCCACCATGATGTTTTGTGGCTTCAGGTCACGATGAATCACACCCTCGGAGTGGGCCGCCTCCAGAGCATGACAAATTTGCAACATGACGCGCGCCGCTTGCTCGGGTGGAAACTTGCCTCTTTCGAGCAACAATACACGGAGGTCTTGACCCTCCACGAAATCCATAGTGATGAACTTGATCCCGCCGGATTGCCCGAGATCGAAAATACGGATGACATTCTTGTGCGTGACCTGCCGGGCGAGAATGAGTTCCTGCTTGAACCGCCGCAGGATCTCTGGGTTTCTGGCAAGTTCCGGCCGGATGAGTTTGAGAGCCACGACGCGGTCGAGCTCGGTGTCGCGCGCTTTGTAGACAGCGCCCATGCCGCCGCGTCCAAGCAATTGAAGGATTTCGTATCGGTCGGCTAAAACCGTTCCTATTTCCAGTTCATCAATTGCGCCTGCAATTCCGGCGGGCCGTGGAGTGGCTGCGGCGGACCAGGCTTCCGGCACTCCACCTTCATTGAGGGTTTCCTGTGGTGATGCACCGGGAAGTGGTGTATGGCATTTTCCACAGTGCGAGGCCTCGCTTGGATTCTTAGCCGCGCAGACAGGACATTCCATGGATGGATGTGCCAACCTCCAATTAACTTACATTATGGCCTCAGATAGCACCAAAGCAAAGAGTCACGAGCTAGGCAGTTCGTAGACCGGTATTTCTGAGCGCCGCCGTAAGCAACCAAATTTGTCCTATACAAGCTATTCCCAAGTAGCCGAACTTTGCGGGTCCGAACATGGCTAGCCGCTCGGTAAGATGATTCAACGAGTGAGAGCGTGGCGGAAGCGTGTGGGGGTCGAATTGTTGAACAAGTCTGCTAAATTCCACGATCTCCAGTAAAGCCGTTATCATATATCTGGATTTGCGATACCTGATTACATAACTGAAGGTGTCCGTACCCACGTGGGCGTCGCACTGCCTCGCAGCGTATCCGCCAATGTGGTGCACACAAACTTCGGCAAGAATTCCTAATGGCACTGAAATTAAAGAAGGGGATGCGATCAAGCCGAGGGGGTCCATCCTCGTCGCATCCCCTGCTTATTCTTCTTCGGATAGGGCTTTGTATCGGTCTACGCCGATGTGCGGCCCGCTCACCAGGTGAGCAAAGCATAACCTCCTTGGCCAGGATGGGCTGGGGGAGAAAAAATCGCCCCGGCGCCACCGCCACCAAATTGCCCATTCGTTAGGAAGGTAAAGCCGTTGACCAGATAGCCCGTTGCTCCACTGTTTTGAGGCGAGAACCCTGGGGCGGCAGGCCCACTATGGCTGATCATGGCGTTTGGGTCGGATGCCCCTCCGGCAGCGCCATTGGTAGGCGGCGGGCTACATGGCTGAGAGTCTGGTAGACCTCCGCTACCGCCATGGGCGACGGCAAGCATCGTGCTGCTAGCGTCTAAGACTTCGGTATCGCCTCCATTGCCTCCAAAGATAGATGATGTCCCAGAGGAACCTCCTATGCCCACGGCAATCGATAGCGTTTGTCCTGCTTGGACTGTCAAGATCGTGCTCGTATAAGCGCCAGCACCTCCACCGCCTCCGTTATTGCATCGCAAAACCGTACCGCCTCCTCCGGCGCCATACAGCTCTACGCTAAGGCGGCTGACTCCAGTTGGGACAAAGAAAGTGCCGCTACTTTGAAATTCCTGTCTACCGCTAAGGCCTCCGGTCAGTCCAGCCGGTCCCGCAGGCCCTTGCGCCCCAGTTGGGCCAGTTGGGCCGGTAGGTCCCGCGGCACCAGTCGCGCCCGTAGCCCCAGCAGGGCCGGTTGCACCTGTGTCTCCTTTAGGTCCTTGGGTACCGGCGGCACCCTGAGGTCCAGCAGGGCCGGCAGGCCCCACAGCACCAGTTGCGCCCGTAGCTCCAGCAGGACCAATGGCACCGGTGTCACCTTTAGGTCCTTGTGGACCCGTGGAACCTTGAGGTCCAACAGGGCCAACGGGCCCAGCAGGGCCAGTTGCACCAGTGTCGCCTTTGGGTCCTTGTGGGCCGGCGGGGCCAGCTGGACCCCGCGGGCCTATCGCGCCGGCGGCCATGTTGGGCAATAACGTCACGTTGAGGTCGTTGTTGCCTTCATCCACATCCACGGTTCGCGTGTCCGAGTTCCAGCCCGAGTTCGGCATGAAAACCGCCACCGTGTGCTTGCCAACAGGAAGACTGATGCTCATGGGCGTGACTTTACCGGTGTCCGCCCCGTCCACAGAAACGTGTGCGGCCGTCGGAAACGAAGTCACTCTTAACTTGCCGTGCCCTCCGTCTGCTCGTGCTCCGACGGACATCAGCAAAAGACCTGCAGTCAACACTGTCATCTGAACTATCCTGGTCATCCTAAGAATCCTGCTAGGCTGGGTCATTGAGTCCTCCTTGACGCTGTTCACGTTTCAGCTCGCTGCGCCAACTTGACGTGCGATGTGGCGTACTTCAGGGGACTGCCGCAGTGAAATAGCGGCAATTGCCTCGCCACCCCGTTACATGCTGCAAGTCATTTGTTTTCAACGATCAGGAATGGAATTGCCACACGCTAAACTAGCAGGGCGTGTAACGAAAGGTTACCTTTCGGGCACAAACCGACGGCACCGATCATACATTTTCGCTATAGATTCGCCATCGGAGCGCGGCCATGCGATGCTGCAATTCCCAACTACATCATTCGAGGAAAACGCAAGTCGAGCATCGTTCAGAAATTTTCATTCGTGTCCCAGCGCCAGTATCGGTTCAATGTGTGGCTCACCAACCAGGTGAGAATCGGCTCGAGCCCAAATCTAGCGGCACGGATGGCAGCCGACTACATCAGGGAGAGGTAGGATCCCCGAATGTGAGTTGGAAGACGCTGCAGAATTGTGTGGTGCCTTTCAGTATCGCCGCCATACGGGAATGGAACTCACGGGGAAATTTCTCGACGACCTCTTGCGCTTTGAGCCGACCCAAGAAGGCGCATGGCTCGAACCAATGGTCATAGCTGTTTTGCAGGAAGTGCGATGCGCTGCTGGCGGCGGAATTCCATGGAATTCAGGATCTGCTTGAAGCGGGGATGCTGGCGGACGTTAGCCTTCCCTGTGTCTGTTGTCGAAGCCGCGCACAAGCGTGCGCAATAGTCCTAACCTGGGCGTTGCCTGAAATACCCTAATCAGAGGAATGCTGCAACAATCCAAGCGGTCGCGAACTCTACTACTGGCCTGCCGGCGAAGGCAAAGTGCAAGACGAAAGGAATTTCGCTCGACGAAACTCCGTCTCTGTTCGCGAAAATTTGAGGCCAATTTGACGCCAAAACCCTGTCGAAGCAGGGACGTTTTCAGCTTACAGCGCCGCAAGGGCAATTGAATCAATGGGACTTTGGCGGAAGCGTGTGGGAGTCGAACCCACCATTCGACCCGCGAAGGACCGAATCGCCGGCTTTGAAGGCCGGGAAGATCACCGGACCCCTTTCGCCTCCGCTGCAAGTATAGGGGTTAAACGCGGGCGGTTTCAATTGCGGCGGCTGTGCACTTCGTGCGAATTAACGCCGCGACCA
>Ga0070693_100000002_pt1 | contig 95906 bp, 150 predicted proteins | sample KBSK1103metaG_FD_65472 | JGI IMG/M metagenome (GOLD analysis project Ga0070693, IMG submission 65472) | Corn, switchgrass and miscanthus rhizosphere microbial communities from Kellogg Biological Station, Michigan, USA - KBS K1-10-3 metaG | ecosystem: Host-associated > Plants > Roots >...
AGAAACTAAGGCTAAGCCGGGGCAACCCGTCAACTCGGACGAAGTCGTGGATTGGACGCCAAGGTACGGACAGTCGAATCAACTGCTCTGTAATGCCAAGAAAAACACTTGTAAAAAGTGGGCTAACAAGGGTAGTTCGAAGTGTAATTCACATGGCGGGGGTTCGCCGAGAGGGATAGCGAGCCCGCATTTCAAGCACGGAGCATTCTCAAGGCATATCAAGATTCTACCCGAGCGGATGCGGGCGGACTTTACCGCTAGCATGAAAGATCGGAATCAGTTGGCGCTCAATCCTGAGATAGCGCTGATAGATGCCCGTATAGCGGACGTTGCGAAGAGAGTAGACTCCGGCGAAGGCGGAACTATATGGGAGCGACTGGAAAATGCTTGGTCGCAGTTCGAGAGCGCGATGACCGCGCAGGATATGGAGTCGATTAAGACCCAGATGCGGGTACTACAGATACTGGTCAGGAAGGGCGGAGAAGACTGGGAGGTCTGGAAGTCGGTGACCGATTTGATAGAGCAACGGCGCAAGCTAGTCGAATCGGAATCGAAGCGGATGAAGGATCAGGCCGAAACGATGACAGCGACAGAAGCCTACGTGCTGTTCAACGCGATTCTTACGCTGGTCAACGAGCATGTGACCGATAAAGAGACGAAGGCGAAATTGCAACGGGGGTTCGAGAACTTAGTCAATTCGAGCGCTCCGAAGCGGAGGCAGCTAACGGCATGACTCAGAATCTGATCAACATCTTAACGACGATAGCTCTAGTATTACTTGCGATAGGGCTGCTGATTAGCAGCGTCAAAATCGCGCGTCTGGAGAAAAAGTCACGTCAACGTGACTTGGAGGATGCAAAGCGAGAGATCAAAGCGTCACAACAAGAGGTATTGGAAGCGGCGGAAAGGCTCGGAAGAGTCATAAGAGGGCGAGGCCATGAAGATAAAGTTGAACTCTAGTCTGGGTTACGATCTGGGCATCGTAGACGTATACTTGAACGATATACATCTAAGTCGTTGCTTTGAAGCCGATGAAGAGGCCGGGATCGCTTGGGTAGCGGCGAGTTCTCGCGGGGAGATTCCTGATAGCTGTTTTGACGGAGGGCGCGGGAAGATCGGAGAGTTGGAAGAGGTGATTCGAGTACGCGGCGCTGTGCGCATAGAGAGTAAGCGCGGAAGAGCGGACTTGGAGCTGTTCTACGAATCGTTCAAGGATCGGTTTGAGAGCATCGTGCGGGTAGATGGATAATCAGCTACAAATTGAACTCAATCGGGCGACGCTCGAACGCATTGAGATAGCCGACGAATTGACGATAGATCGTCATCGTAGGGCGAAGCCTCGCGAACGGCGCGGAGCGGAAGAGTTATTGCGGTTATTAGAGCAGCGTCATTCCAAGGACGTGTTCGTTCCCGAGTGTAAGAACGGACCGACTCAGAGCGCGAGTAACTATCTGCGAATGGATGCTTGGGTAATGAATCGAAGCTGGGCTAATCCCTGTGCATGGGTCTACGAGATCAAGGTGTCTCGCTCTGACTTCATCGCCGATAACAAGTGGCCCGCGTATCTGCCGTACTGTAATCAGTTCTACTTCGTGACCCCGGCGAAGCTTATTGATCCCCGCGAAGTCCCGTCTCAGGTAGGGCTATTGGAGGCTCAAGGGAAAGGTAACGGAGCCCGGCTGATCACGAAAAAGAAAGCGCCTTATCGCGAGATCGAGATGCCGGAGTCGCTGTATCGGTATATCCTGATGTGCCGGGTAGGGGTCCAACCGGAGTATCAAGGGAAAGAGAGTAACGCGGCGTTCTGGGAAGAATGGCTGACGAGGAAGGCGGAGAATCAAGGACTAGGCTGTTCCGTATCGCGAAGGATTAGAGAGCGGGCAACCGAGTTGGAGATAGAGAGCGCGAGGCTGACCCAGTTGATGGCTGGGTATGATAGAGTCAGGGAGACGATTCGGGCGTTAGGGTTCAACCCTGATAGCGGCTGGTATCACGGGCTCGAACGCAAGATCGAGACACTGAAGCAGGTCGTAGACGAGAGTCTTAAAGTTGCGTTGCTTCGAACTAAGTCCGGGGTAGATGCGGCTCTCGACCGAATAGCTGAGATCGAAGCGGAAGCAAAGGAAAGTCACGTTGACGTGACTACGGAGCGAGAAGATGCAACGCTGTGATTGGATACAGATACATCAGCCCGGTCCCTGTCTGAATCCGGTCTGTTATATTGCACCGTGGAACGGTCGTCGGTATTGCCAGCTACACGGGGAAACGTTGTTGCTGGCGCTCGTACCGCTCCAATGGGAGGAAGAGAATTGAGGTACGTTTGTAACAAACCGAATTGCCACATCTGTTTAGTATTTCAGACGGCGCGCGGGGTAGCAGAGATCGGCGTTGAGGCTCTAATTATCGCTATTCTGTTGTTCGGGTTGATAGGATCGTAATATGCCCCTATTCGATGTAGAAGCGAAGATTCCGGTGATTACCATGTGGGAGCCTTGGGCTACTTGGGTAAAGCTCGGCTGGAAGACTATTGAGAGTCGGGAGCATAATCGGTTTCGGTGTTTGGTGGGTCGCCGGATAGCGATCTGCGCGGCGAAGCATTGGGACAAGGGATGGCTGCGCGATGCGGCTCCGTTCTTGTCTACGGAGCGGATAGAGCAGACAGAACAGTTTCAGAAAACTCGCGAGCCCGGCCTGATCTGTACGGCTATGGTTGATTCTTCTCGGTTGCTGGGGATAGACGACGAGCCGAAGGCTCTGATAGAATGTCTTAGCGTGCGGCGCTACGGACTGTTCTTGAAAGACGTTCGGGTTATCGAGCCGGTTCCAGTCAAAGGTAGACAGGGTATCTCGTATGTGTCTGTTGGATTGATTTCGGCGGAGGGTCTTTAGTTCATAGGAGCGTAGAAATGCCTTTGACGTTAGCAAACTGGCTTGGAATTATGTTAGTCGTAGCTGTTTTTGTTGGATTGTTTTTATGGACGGCGACGGTCTCTGGTTTCAAAGAAGCGGCGAAAGTATGGTCCGCAGCTCTCGCTCTGGCGGTGGTGCTTGTTGGCGGACTCTTCTTAGCGGCGCGGTAAGATCATGCTTCCCCAAGACTGGCTACAAAATAGACGCGGCTCGCTGTTCGAAGACCTTGCAGTCAAGCTAGCGGAGGCGCTAGGCCCGCAAGATGAAGCGGAGAAAGCGCCGATGGTCTCGCCTTGGCCGGATGTGTACGTGAATGCTGAAACTGGGCACGTGTACAAACCGCATCACGCCGATGAAGAGCGGTTCTTTACCAGTACCAAAAGGTACCTTCTCATGTCCGGCGGCGAAGGAAGCGGGAAAAGTTCAGCCGGGGCGATTAAAGACCTAGAGCGACTCAGGCACGGGATGACAGGTATCCTCGTGAGTCCAGACTTCGAACATTTCAAGAAGAGTATGTGGCTAGAGCTTCGCAATTGGATACCGCCGATGGCCTTAGTGGAGCGCGAGCGGTATAGGCTACGAACTGACTGGGAGCCACAGCGTCCATTCTCCCTGCATTTCAGGACTGAAACGGGAATGGTATCAACTTTACATTGTGGGGGAATCGAAGACCCGAAGTCTTGGGAGGGGCCGAACGTAAACTTTGCTCACTTCGATGAGGCGAGAAGGCACGATACGCCAGCGGCGCTCAAGGTGCTAGACGGTCGCGTGAGAATACCGGGACCAAAGGGGGAGCCCGCGCAATTGTACCTCACGACGACCCCCAAGAAGCATTGGCTGTTTGATTACTTCGGTCCTCTGTTGACGGATCAGCCCGATCCGTTAGCGAGCTTCAAGCGAGATAGCGACCTGATTCGGCTGCGGACTATAGACAACGAGATGGCGGGGAACGTTGAGCCCGGTTACACCCAGTCGCGGGGTCAGTCGTTGACATCGGCGGAGCGGCGCGTCCTGTTGGAAGCCGAATGGGAAGACATCGAGGATACGACGCGATTTCTGTCTTCGATCATTTGGTGGGACAACTGTCGATCAATGGAGGTACTGGGTCCGCATGTGCCTTTGGTGTTGGCGGCTGATGCCGGGGTATCGAACGACTCGTTTGGGATAGTAGGAGTCGGCCCGCATCCGTCGATAGCGGACGCGTTGATGGTTGGTTATGTTCGCGACTGGTTGCCCGGCGATAAGCCGCTGGACTTTGACGAGATCGAACGGGAAGTGAGACTACTATGTCGGGAGCGGATTATCTTGCGCTGCGCCTACGATCCATATCAGCTTCACCAGATGATGACCCGGTTGGCGAATCAGCGAGTGGTTGAGACGGTCGAGTTTAATCAGGGGGCGCAGCGGGCGATAGCCGACAAAGGGCTACTCGACTTGGTGATGAATCGCAGGATCGCTCACGACGGGAACAACGATCTCAGGCAGCACGTTGATAACGCGGATATGAAGCGGGTTGGAACATCTGGTAAGCGGCTGGTAAAGCGCAGCGACGGGCAGAAGATTGATCTAACGGTCGCGCTGTCTATGGCCTGTGCGTTGGCTATGGAGACGTTCTTCGGCGAGGATCAGGGGTTGAGCGGAATCGGCTTCATGCAGGGATCAGCGAAGCTGAAGCTGGCGAAATAGAAAGGGACGCTTTTGGATCAGCTTATTTGCAAACAGCACTCCACCTATGATTGCATGCTTGCCTGCATTGCGATGGTGGTACAGAAGCCTTACGAGGAATTGTGGCCCGAAGTGTTCAAGAAGAAAATCGAGGACGCGCACGGTACGCATGGGGCAGTCTGCCGGGAAGCACTTGAGATTGCTGGCCTCAGCATTGATAAGGACTACTGGATTGTCCGATTGCCAATGGAATGGGCTGCTCACGGCAGCTTGCGCCAGCTTCTACAGGGTCGTCGCGCCTTGTTGCAGGTTCCATCCCTAAACAATCCCGGCGAACAGCACATTGTATTTTGGACAGGCGGGAAGTTACTCGACCCGAGTAATAAGCAAATCTACGGATGGATAGAGCAATGCTCGATTCAGTATGTATGGATTTTTAACGAGCGAGATATATGAGCAAGCAGCGCTTTGATATTGACGGCTACGGTTTTCCTTTCTATCGCGTAACGCATTATTATGCGGTTGAAGAAGAGAACGGAGCCTTCCAGTGGGGATATAAACTAGACAACGGGCTATTCGAGTTCTTCCCTTTTGCCTCTAAGGAAGCGGCAAACGAAGAGCACGATAGATTCGTTCGTGAGTTTGACGAATGGCTCCGCCAGCGCCCGGACTGTTCCGACTTGGCCTAAAAGGGAGCGTTATGTACATGACCGACATTGATACCGCACTAAACGCAGAGATTGGCGAGGTCTTGGATATCGGGCCGGAGTACGAAGCGCTCGGGGAGGATGAAGGGTTATTCTTGAGAAAGTCGCGTCAACGTGACGGGAGACGAAAGGTAAGACGAAATAACTCTTGACATTTCTTCTGTAACCGGGTAATAGTCTTTTCGTGAAGAAGTACGACAAAGATTACACCACAGGAGAAAAAGGACAATGACTCTCAAATCTACAGTAAGATATGCAGTACTCGTGGCGGCGCTCTTATGCGTTCTGCAATGCGCGGTCGCTGCTCAGGTCCCGGCGCGGCTTTGCGTGCGCGATCCCCGGATTAACCTAACAATCGACACGCAGGCGCTAACCTACGAGGCGAAGATGGGGGACAAGCTGTTCGCCGGGCAGTTCGTGGTATTGTTCTGGGAGCCGGGGCTGTTCTATATTGCGGGCTCCGGTTCTCAGCCCGGCTTCTCGTTCTATACGAACATTTCCTTTCTGCGCCACTCAGCCTTTGCGGATATCAGGGCTGATTCTTGGAACTTTCGGGCGACGAACGCAGACCATTGCGACTGCGACGGGAATCCCTCGGAGGCTCCGAAGTACGACATCGAGGTCGTAGGGGCTACGAGCGGGGTTGCTCCGTTCAGAACCACGTTGAAGATCGTCTCGGTTGATTCGGAGACGCTGAGTACCTATATGTGGTGCGTGGGCGACCGGATGGTATCGGGTCAAACGATTGATCTCGAATTCACCGAACCGGGACAGTACAGGGTCGAGGCAGAGGCGTTCTACAACGATATCAAAGCGGACAAGGATTTGGTTGTCGAGGTTACGGCTTCGGCTATCGAGAAGTCTCCTGATCCTGATCCGATTAATCATCCGCCGAGTCTTCAGGTCGTGTTGCCGAGTAAGACCAAGAAGAATCGAGACTTGTCGTTCGCTGCCGTTGTAAGCGACCCGGACGGCGACGCAGTGTTGATCGAATGGGGTTGCTCAGACGGATCACAGGCGACCGGGCCGCTGATGGTCAGGAGCTTCGCAAAGGGCGTCTACGAGTGTTCGGTTAAGGCGACGGATATCCACGGCGCGTCAACGACTAAAGCGTTCGCGGTCGTGGTACCGAAGAAGTAAGTTAAAGAAAGTCACGTCAACGTGACGAAACGGGAATAGCGATGAACGACATTAAAACGCTCGCTGTGAAGCGGATCACGCGTCAGTCAAATCGGACGTTGATCTATGGCGATGATCCTGGCTTCTACATTATCGCGCCCAAAGAATACAAGATCGAGGAAGGCCAGTCTGTTAAATACGAACCGTACGGTGTTAACTTTGGGTTTCTCGCTCAACCGAGCGATTCAGTTGACCGCGGTTGAAGTCTTTTGCGGTTGTGGTACCCAACGAAGTAAGTCACGTCAGCGTGACGGAAAGAGGTCCAAACATGTCGGAAGGATTCGGGCAGGCAGAAGAGGCGGGTCAGGAAGCAGAATTGACTCGGGCGACTCATATGTATCCGGGGCCGGGTAGTGGGCTAATGCCTTGTTGCGGAAAGTCGCCTTTTGAATTTGACCCGAAGGCGAAAACGACAGTAGACCCAGCTCTAGTTACTTGCGGATCGCTCCCGAATGTAGTTACGGTTGATGATGCGATAGCATTCTTGAACCTAGCGCTCGGGCTTGATCGGAAGGCTATAACCGAGTTGGTTGATCATCGGGTAGTCTGTAACCTAGCGCTCGGCGATCACCCAACGATTCAAGTTGGCTGGTGGCCGAAAGATGGTTCGCCGCTGGGGCCGGGGAGGGCGTATACGGACGATGGTACGACAGAGCTTCGCGTCGGTCTACTTGGACTCCTGAACGGCTTGTTTGGAACGAATAAGGACGGATGGGGGTTCATCACAGCGGAGGTTGATGATCAAGGCGTGATATCCGGCTTCATGCGAACAAAGCCACGTTGACGTGACTATTATGACTAACGCGGCAGAGATGTTGGAACGGCTCAGAGAGGCTGTTGCTCCGATAGCGATCAACGGGGCGCGAATAGACTCGCTGGTCGAACAGGCTCATGGGCTATGCGTGGAAACAGCTCAGAGGCTACGGCGGGCACTGAGAGATGGCGATCAAAGAGAGGCAGAGCGGTTGATTCGAACGCTGAGTCTTGCGGCGCTGAGATATCAGCGGCGGCTAGGATTGAGTTGTTACGCAGCGGAGCGACTTCCGTCTCATGTGGATAGGCCGAAGACTGAACGGTGTTCGAACTATTCAGGGTGTCGGCGCGGATAGCAGACGCGCAGACGAGGGGGCGGGGAGAAGCTTATTGAGCTGCTTCTTCCCCGTCCCGAAAAAGCTGGTTTTATGTGGATTGACGTAACAGAACGGCTCCCTAATTTTGGACTTGCGGTTCCGGTTCATGGGGAGTATACTCCGAACGACTTTCCGAAACCGGAGGCAAGGTTACTTTCATCAACAGACTCGCATAGGAGATTTGGCAGTATCTGGGAATCAAGAGAATGGCGCGGGACCGTTGGTGTTACACATTGGTGGGAAGGAAAATGAAACTAAAACACACCGACAGTCTTGTTGATAAGTGCCTAAAAACACAGAGTAATATAGCGCGCATGCTAGAGCGCGAGGACTTGAATAGCGACTCTGTTTGGGAAAAGATGTCCACGATGATCCGAGCGCTCCATACAATGCTAGTTCGTGGTCGGGAGTTCTACCTTGCGCTTATCGCTACAGGGTTCACCGACGATCAGGCGATGGAGATAACCTTGAACTGGCACGGAAAGCTGATCGATAACGTAAGGGAGCCGGAAGCGTTCTTTAACGCGCTGAATAGCAAGCCAAGTTAACGGAGCGAGTTATGAGAGAAACGCTTGAGGTATTCTGGGGATTTGTTTTCTTAACCACGTTAGTCTATCCGGTACTTTCCCAGCTTCTCCTATGTTATCGAGACTACCGGATTATCCGGCGATGGAGAAGGGGCGAATGAAGACGGTTCTGTTCCTTATATGCTTCTACGGGACGATCTTCGTTACCGGGCTGATAGAGCTGCGAAGGACGCCAGACAGAGATTGAGTGCTAAGCGGTAATTCCTATTCTACCCTATGATAACGACCCGCATTAGTATCAACAGCGAACTTATACTAACTGTAACCGTTGACCCCAGTAGAGGCGACCTACTTGCGCTCAACTCCGTGTTCAATCCGGAAATGAAGCATGGTAGGATTCGCCGACTGTGCGCATCAATTTGGAGAAAGTGTATAGCGATCTGGAAGAAGCTAACCGGCCAAAGAGAAGCCGCGCAAGCCAAAGACGAAAAACTGGTACGCGCTATCGACTTCTGTGTAGGGGTTATTACGGCCTGGGACTTATACGAATCTCGGAATGACTTCGAGCCGATGTCGATCAATCAAGACTCGTTTGAGAGCTTACCGTACTCGTTAATGCTCAGGTTAGTGTCTGAGGTAATCCAGCTCTGCGCGACGGCGATGAAAGTCACGTTGACGTGACTCTCTAAAGGGAGAAGCCGATGGGGAAGAAACACAGGAGAGCTAAGTCTGAGGCGCTCGTGCCGTCCTTTCAAACGAGAAGTGCGTTACCCAGCGGGCGGGCTAGCATCGATTCAATTAAAGACGTGTTTACTTCTGGTATGCGGGTAATCGCTCCGCTGGCTCCCGATGAGATATGGAGAGAATATGGGCTCGACGGAAGGACGTTGGAGCGGATGCCGATCAAGCGGCTGGTCGAGCTGCTCGTTGATATGTCGCCGGATGTAAGCAAGGGGCTCTGGGACTTCTTGAGGCTATTCAACCCCGGCTGGAAAGTAAAGGCGTTGAAGCCCGGAGCGAGCGAAGAGACGATTGATACAAAGGCGCAAAAGGCAATAGACACGTTCCTCGCGCAGCTTCACGGGGTATACGCGGCTCCGAACGTTGTTCCGGCTGATACCGTGATCAATATGCTGTCGATTGCTGCGTTCCTGCGCGGCGGGATGCTCGCGGAACTTGTGCTGGACGAGAGCGGGCGAATTCCGTTGGAGATAGCGGCCCCTGATCCGGTTACGGTTAGATTCAGACGAATAGCTGATGTTCAGCGCGGGCAGGTTTGGCAGTTAGGGCAGCAACAGGGAATCTTCGCCGGTACGAATAGCGTTCCGGGATTCACTCCGCTAGATAGGCAGACAGTCGTTTACGCTCCGGTTGATCCTCTACCGGGCAAGCCGCATGGTCGGCCAATGATTCACCCGGCTATATTCGCCACGCTGTTTTTGATAGGGCTGCTTCATGATCTCCGAAGAGTCGTAGCGCAGCAAGGGTATCCGAGGCTCGACCTTGTAATCGATGCGGAGAAGATGAAGAAGCTGATGCCCGCGAATCTCCTTGGGGATGCTCAGTCGATAAAGGAATGGTTTGCGGCGACGTTTGAAGAAATCAGGTCTGCGTATTCGAAGTTGCAGCCGGATGATGCTTACGTACATTTCGATATGGTGACGGTTAATGTTCCAAAAGGGGCTGCGACGCAGGCGAATCTGGGAGGGGTAGGCGACCTGATTCAGTCGTTGGAGCGTATGCTGACCAAGGCGCTGAAAACGATGCCGTTGATGATGGCCGCGCAGGGAAGTGGAAATCTCACGAACGCCAACAGGCAATGGGAGATTCAGGCGGCGGGTATCAAGAGCATTCAGCATATGTCGGAGTTTATTCTAGAGCGGCTATTGACGCTCGCGCTCCGGGCTCAAGGAATTGTAGCGCGGGTGGAGTTCCGATTCGGCGAACTTCGGGCGGCAGAGTTGCTGAGAGACGCGCAGGTTGAGTACCTAAAGATACGCAATGCCCGGATGCTCTTTGATAACGGCTCGATAGGTCCAGACGAGATGGCTGAAAGAAGCGGAGTAAAGCACAAAGCCGACCAGCCGCAGCCAAGGGCGGCGTTGAGCGGGGCTGGTGGGCAGGTTGCCAGTATCAACGCCGAGCCGGGAAGTCAGCGAGGGCGGAGGGGGAAGCGTAACGCAGCGGCTACGGCTTTGTTATTCACTTCCGGCCAACCGCCGACTCAGGCGGAGATCGATGACGCAGTTGAATGGTTTAACGAAGAGGTAGAAGACGCTGCGGGGTTGTTGGACGCGGAGCCGACCGAATAAGGGAGCGTTTATGCCGAAATTGATACGCTGCGAGATAACCTGGGACAAGAAGCGAAAGCTCTGGCTGTTTACTGATCCGGTGAGCGGGCAGACGGTAACGAACGAGAGGTTTACATCTGACGGACGGAACGTCCGCGCTGGCAGGGCCGGAACGGTAATAAAGTTAACGAAGGCCGCTTTCGTTCGGTCGGTAAGCAGCATGCTAAACAAGTTACATGCTGAGCAAGGTCTAAACTTCTCGCTTCGTATTCGCAATCAGCAAAATGAATTTCAGGAAGAGCGGACGCTACCGCACTCGGCTGATCCGCGCAGGTCGAAAGGGTAGGCATGAGCAATCGAGGACGCCCGATAAACGCGCCTGCCTTGTTACGCCAACAACGGCCTGCTGGATTATGTGCCGCGTGTCTTAAGCGTCCTTCTGAAGACGGACGTAAGGTATGCGGAGATTGTTATCAGCGAGCTGTTCGAGGCGCTGATACAAGTCCGGTAAAGCTTCGAATTAAGTACGGCCTACAGGGATAGCTAATGCCACAGTCTGATCCTCAAGAGCAAGATCGCCGCCCAGTTGTTCCCTTCTTCTGGTCGGAGTCGAAGCGGGTCTATATCTGGCGGGCTAACGGACAGGCCGTGGCTCCCCAACGGATCATAGACTGGGTCGATATGGCAATCTCGCAAGCCCAGAGCAATCTTCGGAAGATAGGCAGCGAATACCTTGCCGGAACGATAAACAGCGCAGAGTGGGCGATTCAATCAGGGCAGGAGATCAAGAATCTACACCGGGCGCTCGCTATTTTGGCTAACGGCGGGAAGAGTCAGATGACGGCGGCTCGTTGGGGTTCTCTGGGCGGACGCCTTCAAAGGGAATTCGCTTACTTCAACAGATTCGCGGCTCAGGTTGATAACATTGACCGGAGTCTGCTTGGAGAGAAGTTCTTGAATCGAGCGGCGAGCTACGCGAGAGCCGGACGGAGTACCTACTGGGCAGCGGCGCGGTTAAGAGAAGCGATGGCGTCAGAAACGATGCTAGAGCGCAACGTACTGGGCGCGAGCGCTCAATCTTGTGGTGACTGTATCGCCGAAACCGAACTAGGCGCAGTCCCGGTCGGCACTCTCTCGGAGCCGGGCTCTCGACAGTGCGGAAGCGGCTGCAACTGCGACATAATATTCGAAGTTAGCGCCCAGTCCCTGGGCGCGGAAAGCGAGGAAGCGGCCTGATGGAAGTCCCTGTGTATGTCGAGTTGAACGGGTTAACAACCTGCTCGGTGTGTGAGAGGAAGGTAATCGATCATCCGTTACATCCCGACTTCGGTTTTCTATTTGTACTCTGCAAGGGGATATTCGTGAAGGTGATTAAGACTAACAAACCGAAACCAGAACCCGAACGCGAGTCGGAAAAGTCACGTCAACGTGACGATAAACGCTACGATCCTCGAACGATTCGGCTACCGAGAGAACAGAGGCCGGTACCGGCGAGGAAGCAGCGGAGGCTGTGATTCTACGGTTGACGCGCTAGACCGTTCGTGATACCGTCCATTGTAATCTACTGGACTCGGAGGGGATATGTCAATTGCTGCAACAGACCTCAAGGCATTTCAGGCGGCGTCTCACGCCGAAGATGACGTTTCAACCCAAGGCGGAGCGATTTCCACGACCGGGAAGGTTGAGTTTACGCAATTGGCGGCGAACGACGATCTTGAAGCATTGTCGGATAATGCCGCTGATACGATGAACTTGACCATCACCGGACGGAACACGGCGGGAGCGATCGTATCGGAGACGAAGGCGCTCAATGGGGTAACCGCTGTGATATTCTCGACCATAGGGGTGATTGAGCGGTTCTTGAAGGCGTTGCTGGCATCAGCGGCGGCGGGTACTGTGACGATCAGGCGGAGCGTCGGCGGGGTGACCGTAGCGACGTTGGAGGCCGGGATTCTCCGAACGCGCATTTTCTTCTACGATTCGGCGTCCGGCGCTTCGCAGAAAATCTTCTATGAGAAGTTCTTTCTGAAGAACACTCACGCAACTCTGACATTGACCACAGCGGCGGTAAAGTTGACCGCCGATCCTCTGGCAATCATTCGAATAGCCTGCGCGACCGCCGTTGATGACACTGGGACGGTGACTAATAGATTGACGGCTCCGGGCGGAGTCACGTTCGTTGACGACAACGTGTCGCAGAGCGTACCGGGCGGGGTTCTCGCAGCGGCGAGCGCTATCGGTGTTTGGGTTGAGATGACGTTGGCCGCGAATGATACGCCCAAGCGGTCTACGTTTTCTACTCAGTTGAGCGGCAATACCGTCTAATAGGAGAATAGTGATGAGCGAAAGCGTAACTATTTCGAAAGACGACGTAGGAGTCGTCTCGGCTTCAGAGCTGGCGGGGGAGCCGCTCGTGATTGAGAACCGCTGTGCGGGGGCGGTGCTAGAGTCGGAAGAGCAGGTAAAGGCGTTGTTGCAGAGGATGAAGCCTCCGATTCTGAACGAGGAAGACTACGAGGCTCTGATTGCTCCCGATACTCTGCGAGCGATTGGTCCGGTGATCTATCGCGGCCAGCAGTACTGGCTTGTCCGAGCACCGGAGAATAAGCTACAGGTTCGGAAGTATTGCGGGCAGAGATTGGACGAGCTTATCTCCGCAATTCCGTTCGACGGCGAGGTTCACAGTATCCAGTGCCCGAAGTGCGGGCTTGAATCGACGGTTCGCCGTGTTCCAGAGGAATAAGAATGGTTGCCGGTACTACTCCCGTCCTGACCGTCACGTGTCTGAATACAGCCGGAGAGGAATTGCCGGGGCTAGCGGATTCTACGGCGACCCTGCGATACCGGATAGGCGACGGCGATCTGATAACTAGGCCGATGACGGTCACCCCTCCAAACGTCGAATATCAGTTTACGTCAGAAGAAGTAATTGCTGGGCTCTTAGAGGCGGAAGTAGAAGTCGTAGACGCCTCCGGGGTCCAGATACTCGTTACCGAGCAGACGATTGAGCTGCCTATTCGGAAGCGGGTATAAACAAAGTCACGTTGACGTGACGAAAGAAGGAAGACGAAAATGAAAAGACTATTGCTCACATCTTTGACGCTCTGCGTTCTGTTTGTTTCGGCTCACGCGGTTCCGGCGGGGCTGAGTGCGACGGTTTCAGTTGATCCGGTAACGATCACGCTGGGTCAGTCGGTTCATATTGTGGGCACGGTTACGAACGACGGCAACCGTGATCTTGTGTTGTATCACACGCAGCTTTACACGTATCGCAACGTCGCGGGCTGTACGCCGTTCTACTTGCTTCAAAACGATGTGCCAATAGCAGCGGGTCAGACGATTACGGTTGCGGTGGATTATACACCCGATTGCGTAGGCGTATGGGAAGCAGCGATGGCGGTGCAGCCGAAAAAGTTGGTGTCTGGTCAGCAGTACATTACGGCGGAAATAGAATTCACGGTGCAGTAAAGACCTAAAATGGCCTTTGCGGACTTGGGAAACAATGTCGCGGTCGGTGATAAGACTTCCGCGTCGTCTATAGCAAATAGTGCTGGTGTAATGCAGGCGGTCAGTGCCGGTAATCTTCTGGTCCTGATCGTTGGTAAGGACAACGCGGCCACTGCCGATGGCAACACGAATGAGTTTACGTCTGTTACCGATACGAAGGGCAATACGTGGACAAAGGCGCGAGAGTTTTGTAATGCACAGGGGGCGGCTAATGCCGGGGTTACTGTCGCGGTGTTCTATTCCGTATTAACCACGGCGTTAGTAGTAGGCGTTGATGTCATCACTGTGAACTTTAGCGATGCGCGGACCGCAAAGGCGTTCACGACTCAGCGGTTTTCCATTGGCGCCGGAAGTACGGTGCAAGTTGCGGGTACCCCTGTTGATCTTGCGAATGACGGGGCTGATCCGGGATCGATGACGATTTCTGGTCTGCCCAGCGCCGAATACCTTTTTGTTCGTGGGCTCGCTCACGAGAATCCAACTGCTACTCTCACAAAGACTACCGGCTATTCAGGATTCTCCGGCTTAGCGGGGACTTCTGGTGGAAGCGGCGTGACTAACATCGCCGTGAACGGGGAGTTCCGGATTCTTACCGGCACAGGCGATACCTCCGATCCTACATGGACCGCCGATGACACGGCGAGCGTGTTTATTGCATTCAAGGAAGTCCCGCCAGCCGTTGAAGCGGTGTTTCTTCCTAGGCGCGGTTCATTGGGACAAGACATGAGGTTAAGGCGATGATGGGACGAGTATATACGGTTGTTATATCTGGGGTTGCGAGTCCTGCGGCGGCTTTTGATTTCTTCGAATTGAATCCAGCCGCAGCCAAGCCCGTGCGTATTTTGCGAATAAGAATCGCACAGACTTCCGAGCCGACTACGGAAGAAGAACAGCTAGCGCTGACTATCCAGCGCGCGCACTCTACTTCTGGATCAGGCGGTAGCGCTCCGACCCCGAGGCCCGTCAATTCTTCTGCGGCTGCGGCAGGCTTTACCGCTGAGACGATGAATACAACTCAGGCAACGGGTGGTACTCCGGTGGTACTATTCGAAGACGCTTGGAACACCCGTGCGGGCTTCGATATGGCGTTTGCACCCGAAGAAGCGTTCATGGCCGTAAACGCCGAACGCGTAGTAGTACAGAGCGCCGCGCCCGCAGACGCAGTTACGATTCGGGCTACTCTCTGGGTTGAAGAGCTTGGATAGAGCTTCTGATGAGTGTCTATGTTTACCGGCGACCGTATCGACGCCCGGCTGAGAAGCGGCGCTGGATTCCTCCGACCGATCCTATATTCGTCTTCCAGACGATAGGCGCTGTTCTTGAATCTCAACTAGGGTTATTCCCTGTTAAGCAGGTTAATCTAGAATCCTCTCAACCTCTGTCTCAAACCAGAACCGGCAATATCGAATCTGGGTTACTGATCAGTCAAGCGCATACAGGGGTAATAGAGTCTCGGGCCGGACTGTCTCTGTCTACGGTTGTAGCTATTGAAGCGCTCGGGGTAATTACTCGCGCTCTCATCGCGAATCTGGAAGCTCAACAGCCGGTTACGCAAACTAGGTCAGAGAGCTTTGAATTTAATCAGGGAATTGCGCAGTCTCTGACCTTCGCCCTTGAAAGTCTTATCGGCATCTCTCTTACAACTTCGGGCGCTCTCGAATCGCGTGGTCCTGTCTCTTTGTCCTCTGTTCTGAACATAGAAGCTATGCAAGCGTTATCTCAGGCGCGGAGCGCGGGTATCGAAGCCCAGCAGTTGATCGCGCTCGCTAATGTCGTGGCTGTAGAGGCGCTGAACGGCTTATCCGGTTCGTTGACGACCCCGTTAGAGTCGGCTGGAATGGTAGCCAACGGTGTTATGAGTTCGCTAGAGGCGGGTCAGGGGTTAGCAGTAACAAAGAGCGGAGCGGTAGAAGCAAGTCAGTTGATGGCCCGAAGCTTCGATGCGGTACTGGAAGCGCTCTCGGTGTTATCCGGGACGTTCGCTAATGTATTGGAGGCGGCGGGGTCTGTAGCGCGTTCTGCCGAGATGCCGGTAGAAGCTGGACAGGGTATTGCTCAAACTCGTTCTGGTGGTCTAGAATCGGTTCAGGAGCTTTCCGCTGCGGTAGTCGGAGCGATTGAGAGCCAGCTTAGGCTAGCGCAGGATCAGGTTCTTCCCTATGAGGTCGCGGCTCAGTTGATTGCTAATACGGCTGTGATTAGCATAGAGGCGGCGCTGGGCTTGCTTGTTGATCGCACGACTGGATTTGAATCGCTTGGCCGGTTGCTCAGCGAACAGTCTTTCCCGGTCGAGTCTCTGGGCTTCGCGTTCGGCGGACAAACGGCAGCACTGGAATCTCGGCTAGGAATCGCTTTCGCTCTGTCGGGGGCCGTAGAGGCGTTGGCCGTAGTAGTCAGAGCAGCACAAGCAGCTTTCGAGTCGTTGGGGATAATCAACGTCGGGATCACAGCGGGCCTGGAATCGCTCGCTCCCTCTGTTGTCTTCCAAGAGGCGATGATTAACCTCGAATTAAACCAGGCATTGGATGCGGTGAGAGTTGGCAATATCGAGAGCGGTACGGGGCTAGCGCAGTTGATCGCCGGAGTCGTGGAGACTCTGACTCAATTGAGCGGGTTGCAAAGCAGCGAAGTAGAAGCTACTGCTGCTCTAACAGCGGACCGGACGGGATCGTTCGAAGCCGGGGCGATAGTAGACTCGCCTCGCTCTATGGCTTACGAATCCAATCGCGGGTTGACGCAGGATACGCAGACAGCAATCGAATCGCTGCAGACCGTCGCTGCGCTCCGCAACGGCGTCTTCGAGTCCCTAAAGGGGCTTCTCGCTGATACAACGGGGACCGTAGAAGCGCGAGAGATGGTGCTACGCGGCGCAGGGAGCGCGTTAGAGGCACTTTTAGGAGCATCCCAAGGGTTTGAGTCGGCTTACGAAGGAACGTCGCTTATACAGGCCGTAACGCAGACTATCAATTCCGGCTACGAGGCGTTGCAGTCTCTTGTTTTGTCGAACTCTGTGAGTTACGAAGCGAGATTGCTGGCTCTCGGGCAGATTCTTATCACGGCAATCTTTGTTGACGCGGTTTCACGGCAAGCAACGTTTAGGGACCGCGAAGCCTTGGAAGCAGCCTTTACGGATGTCCAGCGGTTGATCCTAAGATTCAAAGCACGGGACTAAAAGTTACGTTGACGTGATTCTACGGTTGACGCGCCTTTTCTTGTGTGATACAAGCAATCAAAACGGAGGTTAGGTCGATGTTATGGACAATTCTCGTCATCCTTCTCGTATTATGGCTACTCGGGTTGATCGGCGGTATTGGCGGCGGGCTGATTCATCTGCTGCTCATTATCGCGCTGATTGTCTTGATATTCCAACTCGTTTCGGGCCGTAACATAGATTGAGTTCTAGCGCTGATCATGGGACGGACTTTGGATCGGGAGCGGCGATCAAATAATGTGGCAAACAATCAAAGACGCGATTCGAATGCTCTGGGCTAGGCTGATGCGGTCTGGTGATAACAAGTAACAAGGCCGTGATGGAAAAATATTGAAATCTAGGCTTGACGCGGCTGGAAATGGTTGATACGATGCGCGATGTAACCTACATTCTAGCTTTTAACCATCAACAGGTCACGTCAACGTGACGAGGGAGTCGGGAAGATGGGCGAAACAAACTTTGACGAACTCAAGACGAACGAGGTTCAGATTGCTAAGAGCTATAGCGGCGCTGGCTCGTATCAGCCGATCGGGGTTGATTTGAACCTCGGAGCGGGTGTTGGTAGCGACTCCCTAGCCAGCTCCAAGTATCTTGCGCCCATTATGGGGAACGCACTTGCGGAGTCGGCGCTGACTAATCGAGCTAACTACGTGGCCGGGCTTATCGGCAAGTATAACGTACCCGGCGAGGTAGCATCACTCTATCCTACTGGTGGTGTTGTAGGCGAGATTGGCGAAGACGTAGGCAATCCAACGGCCAAGCCTGACGGTGCAATCATTGCGGTCATCGGTGGTGACGGAGGACGTGTTAACCCTCGCGCGATGTTTGCAGCTCGGCATCTCAATAGCAACAGCGGCAGCGGACCGGAGTTTGGCGTTGATCTTTACGACCCGCACGCAGCCGCATTGAGCTATAACGCTCTGATACCAAGCAAGGGTGAGATACGTTTCTCAAATCAACAATGGTTCGTCGCCCTGGAAGTTGCAATAACTGCGAATACTACCACAACGACTGCGCCAGCCGGGAGCATAGGCATTACGAGTCACGCAACCGGGCGTGGAAAATTGTTCGCTTCGGACGGTAGCAAGTGGCAGTTCGCGTCTATTTCGTAATGGCTCTTAACCGCGAAGAAATCGAGCGGCGACTTGAAGAGCGCCGTGGACAGGAACGTCAAGCATTCGCCAACTTCAACGCGATTCACGGGGCGGTGCAAGAGCTTGAAAGTTTACTTGAGCAGGCAAGTGAAGACGTAAGCGATGAGTGAACAAACCGGCTACGAGATTTCAACTGACGGGATGAAGTTCGCGGCTCCCTCGCGGATACTGAGTCGCGCGATGGATACCGAGACGTTGCTGCGACTGGCTAAAGCGGACCGCGCTTTCGACCCCTCTGTTTTCGATGAAACTCCTCCGTTTTTCTTTCCCTGTGAGATGTCCAACGAGCAGCTCGATAGCTACTACACTCGAATGGACGAAAGTTCGTTGAAAAACTTCGCCGAAGATGCGAAGGCGGGAATAGCCTTTCAAGACAGTCATGCCAGTTACTCGATTGGACCCGGAAGATCGTTGACCGGCGCGTTCGAGCAGACGGCGAACGGCGGTCGAACGGTTGCGGATTTTCTGGTTTTGCCCGGCGTGAAGTTCAACGCCGGTTCCTACGCCAGCTCCGATGATTTTATTCGGCATGTACGGGCGGGAATCGCTACGGATACTTCGGTTGGATTCTACTTTCAGAACACGGACCCGAACGTCTTCGCGGGCTGTCGCTGTGATATCTGCGGGGAGAATCTGTACCGATGGGACTGTCCGCATATTCCGGGGATGACCTACGAGATAACGAGCGAGGGCGGGGTGATTACTCGCGTAGTTTGTACTGGCAAGATTATCAACGCACATGCCTCTGAGCAGAGTATCGTCTACGACGGGGCTACTCCGGGCGCGGCAATCTTAAAGGCTCAGGCAGAGGCGGCGCTTGGGCGGCTGACTCCGAAGGAAGCGCGATTTCTGGAAGATCGCTATCGCGGTATCGGTCTTAAACTTCCCGAGGCAAAGCAAGTCTATGCGCTCGGCACGACAGAGAGGGGTAAAGAAATGGCTGATAAGGAAAAAGAGAAGGAAGCTCCCGACGTTCGTGCGGGCGATCCACCGGCTGTTGTTCCGCGACATCCCGACGATGTGGCGTTTCAAAACGCGATACGAACGCTGTTGACCAAAGCAGGCTTCGCGGAAACTCAAGAGATTCCGATTGCTATCGCCGCGATGACCGACGAGATCGGGACGTTGCGGGCCGCGAACGCGGAGTTACCGGCGCTGCGAGCGAAGGCGGCTGATGGCGAGAAGTATCGCACGTCGCTGATCGATCAGGTCGTTGCCGAGGGTAAGCGAGCGTTCGGCGAGAGCTACGACGAAAAGGGCGAGCGCGAGATTCTCGCGACAGCCGACCTTGATCATCTGAAGGCGCGGGCGAAGCAGTACGGCGTTGTGGGTGACAAGCTGTTTCCGGGCGGGCGTTCGACCGCAGACGACAGTCCAGAGAGCCCGGCGCAGCAACGGCATGACACGCCGGTTGCCGCGTACAGATAGTCACGTCAACGTGACTTGGCTTGGGTTTTGAAAGATAACCGGGAGGTATCGAAATGGCTGATCCGAGAGTGATAGACTTCGAAGGGATCGACGAGGCGTTTGCGACCTTCAAATTCGATTCCAGTATCGTCTACGACAAGACAAAGGTAGGCGGAGCCGCGCAGGTAGGACTCGCGGTTACGTTGTCTGATGACGGGATCGTTGGACTTGTAGCGGACGGCGAAGCCGTGGCCGGGAAGCTCGTACAGGTCGAGCCCGATGTCTGTAATGTGCAGATCGAGGGCGGGATGACCTTGCCAGCGGGTACTGGGGCGACTTTGACGAACAACAAGAAGATCGTCGGAGCGTTGCTTATCGCGGCCAAGGGCTACATTCGCGAGGCTGCGAGCGGTACGGCAGCGGAGCTTGTGCTCGCTCGCGGGCGGATCATCGACAACAGTGTTACGAACGCTGTAAAGGTAATTCTGTAATCTCGGGCTCCGGCTCGACAAAAAGGACTTAGGAGGCACCTACAATGGAGATCAATACGAGTCTTGCGCAGGCGTATCCCAGACCAGCGGAGTTTCTGCGCGGGTTGAAGCCGGAGAACGGAGTTGAGTTGTATAAGCGGGCATATGACAAAGGGATGTCGTTGTCGGCATATCTGGAACGCGAATACCCAGAGCGCGAGCAGAAAGACGGACTGGACGCCTTTCAGCGGCTGTTGATGTTATCGGATATCAGGACGCGCTCTTTGCCGGAGGCCGGGGTTTATGCCTCGTTGTTCAAAGAGATGTTGGACGACCCGTCGGCGCGGTGTCTTGTTCCCGAGTTTATCGCTCGCGAGTGGCGCAGAGCGGCGGTCGGGGCTCCGGTGATGAAACGAGCTGTGTATACCTCGCAGGACTCAGGCGCGGGTACGGCGGCCAACCAAATTGCGTTTGCGACCACGGCGCGGCTGTCCGAGCAGATAGCTCCGGCTATCCCGCTGAGCGAGTTGGTTGCAATCAACACTCCGATAGACACCGGCGTTTATCAGGCGTTCTATCTCACAAACGATACTTCCAAACAGCACATGGCGCGGGTCGCCGAGGGCGCTGAGATACCACGGTTGATGCTCCAAGGTTCGGATCGTGAGATCAGGGTAAAGAAGTACGGGCGCGTGTTGGAGGCTACTTACGAAAGCCTTCGGAGACAGCGCATTGACCGAATCGCGTTAACGATTCAGCTAATGGCCGTTCAAGCCGAGGTCGATAAGGTCGGGGCGGTGATCGACGTGCTCGTCGGCGGTGACGGAAACGCGAATACGGCGGCTACGTCCTACAACCTGACTACCCTCGACCCGGCTGCGGCGGCGGGAACGTTGACGCTCAGGGGGTGGCTGGCGTTCAAGATGAAGTTCAAGAATCCGTATATGATTAACATCGCGCTGACACGTGAAGCAACCGCGCTTCAGATGATGCTGCTCAACGTCGGGTCCGCGAACGTCCCGCTGGTGTTCCTGCAGGGTCCGAGCGGGTTCGGGGGATTCAGACAGATCAATCCGGGGCTGGCCGACAATGTCGGACTCGGATGGACGGACGACGCGCCGAATCTCAAGATCGTTGGAGTGGACGGAAGATTCGCTATCGAGCGAGTGTTCGAGATCGGAGCTTCGATTGAAGAGGTTCAGAATGTAATCACGCGGCAGGTCAAGCAGATTGCGATGACCGAGTCTGAAGGGTTCAGTAAATTCGATGTAAACGCGGCTCGTGTTCTGGATGTCAACGCGTAGTATTTAGCTACGGACAGCGAAGACGACGACGAGTTAAAAAGACAGGAGACATGATGGCTGACAAAGACGTGAAAGCAAAGACAGAAGAAGACGAGCCCGAAGCGAAGTCGAAGGTCAAGTTTACAACGGTACGTTCCTCAATCCCGGCTAAGCCGGACAGCGGGAATCCAGTAGCGTTGTACGAACGGAACGCTGCTCATCCGGGCGGCGAAGCGTTCGTAGCCGGGGATAAGCCGGTCAAGGTCGCTGTGACCGCTGAGGTATCCCGGCTGATCCGCGACGGTATCTTGGTCGAAGTCTAAAAAAGTCACGTTGACGTGATTTTATGCCGAACACTATCACCGTTACACCCGCGCACGTGAGGGCTTCGCTAGACGCTTCGCTAACCGAAGAGGTTTTGTCCGATGCGGTTATCAATCTCGAACTATACGCGGGGGCGGTAATTCGAGAGGTTAAGCGCCGGGACCCCGAATGGACGAGCAGGACGAACGACGATGCGAGGCGACTGGACAACGCGGCTGATCTACTGACCGCAGCGTCGCTGGTTTTCGTAGTTCCCTGGGTCAAGAAAGAGACGTTTGGCGGGTCGGAAACCTACGAGAGACAGATGGTCGATCTAAACGAACTGGTATCGCAGTTGACTGGTCGCGCAGAGTCGGAGATCGACGCAGTTGTTTCGGGTGTTGTAGTTGTAGTTGACGACCGGCCTACGATCTTTGGATTAGCTTGCGGGAGAAGGGGTGCGTGAGTGAGAAACGTAACTTTCGCAAGAGCGTTGGCGGTCAAGTGGCTAAGGGATCGAGGGGCGATCCTGCGACAGAATCTGACGACTGACGGTCGAGGGGGGCGGAAACCAGCGGGGAGCGATGCGTGGCCCGTGGTTGCGAACGATGTGAAGATGGCGGTGTTGTATTCGCAGAAAACCCCGATGGAATTAGTGGCTGGCGAGCAGATAGTCTCAGAAGGGGCATTCAACGTAATGTTCAAAAACGGGACCGACATCAAAAACACTGACAGGGTTCGGGTAGCAACGCTCGATAACCGGGTGTTCAGGATGATCGGCCCGCGATACGCCTCGGATGAAATCTTAAGGGTGATGGCAGCGGAAGAGGTTACATAAATGGCTTGGGGTCGCACCGTGGTAGTCCGAGATCGAACGGCGCAGGTAGTCGCTGCGGCGATTAAGCGCGTACAGGGAGCTTATGTTAAAGCTCGCGATCTCGGCGACCAGCGGTTACAGTCGCTGGTTCCCCGGCTAACAGGAGCGCTTGCGAGTTCTTCGGTTGCTGAACTCTTGGAGCCGACGAAGTTGTTGCTCCGTAGTTACGGCGATGAGAGTGCTGGAAAAGCTTATGCAAGGTGGGTGAACGGCGGGCATCATACGCAGTCTGGGACGTTCGTTCCGGCCAATCCTTATTTCTCACAGTCTTGCAGGGACGTGCGTGATCAGCTTGTGGAAGATCAAGCGCAGGTGTTCGGATAGAAAGTCACGTTAACGTGATATGGCAAGCGAGTACACTGATGTTGTTGCAGCGGCTTTCATGGACAGGCTTTGGGATGACCCAACGTTTCGGGCATTGGGTGTTCAGGGGCTTCATGATACGGACTTGCCGCAGGCTACTACAGCAGCGGAGCGGGAAGCGCTCTATCCTTGTGTTGTGTTCAATCTTCAAGCGGCTGGCCGGGTGTTGTACGGCAACGGTGATACTATCGTTTGGTCCCCAGCGGAGTATCAGGTATTCGGGATTGACGAGTGGGAGTCCTTTGAGCGATTGGTTCCTATCTCTGCGAGAATCTTTCAGCGGCTCCACGGGTTTAACGGGTCGGTTACGGGCGGCGGGTATATCCAAACCTGCGCGTTTCGTCGTTCTATTAAGCTGGCCCCGCAGGGTTCCGGGAAACCGTTTCGGTATCTGGGCGGGCTCTACAGCATAGCGGCAAGGTTGTCCGCATCGTAGGAGAGACATGGCTGATCAGGCAAAGATAAGCGACAAGAGTTACTTCGGGTTTCAAACGAGCGGACTAGGCTATGGGGTAACCCCGGACAAGCAGTTCCCGGATGTTAGCTACGTGCCTTCCGCTGCTGGCCCTGTGCGGGCTATTGGGACGGTCGGCGAAGAGTTCCCAACAGCCGTTCAGCACGGAACGGTGGATTCGGATATCGTGATGTCTGGCGAGGCGATAGACTTCGTAAGCGTTTGTTACGCGCTTGAGGCGATGTTCGGGACCGTCTCTCCGACGACCGTGGGGGTAACGGGGAAGCAGCGGGTATACACGCCGGGAACGACCCAGCCCCGGTATTTCTCCAACGACTTCGGTGACTCCGTAAGATTCCAGAGAGCGATAGATTGCTTTCTGAATTCCCTTCATTTCCACGCGACGTTGAACGAAACGGTGTTCGACGGCGCGGGAAAAGGCCAGTTGATTCGCGATAGCGTTCAAGACGGTCTGACTCTCGCAGGTTCTCCGACTGTGACTGCGCAGAAGACCCCTGATCCGCTCAAGTCTGATCTGATTATCGCCGCGTCGCTCTCTGGGCTGGACTCGGGCGCGGCGCTCGGGCGCGGGTTCGTCTGGGACCTAAATCTGGCGGACCGTTGGGGGGTTATCCATCCGATGAACAGCGCACTCGCCGGAGCTTATGACGCTGTGATTCGCAAGAAGCCGGGGACGGCAGACGGGCAAATTCAACTTGGAGCGGACGCCGACGGGTGGGCTTGGTTGACCCGTGTGAGCGGGAACACCATAGCCTACCTGCGTTATTCAGTCTTCGGCGATCAGATAGCGGCGGGGACGGCGGAGGTTCAAACGGTTACGATGACCGGCACATCCGGGACATGGGTTCTGGGGATACTGGGCAAGTCGTTAACTGGATTGGCGTGGAATATCTCAGCGGCAGCGCTACAGGCGTTGATAAACGCGCTGGTGGTTCGGGGCGCGAAGGACGTAACGGTATCGCTGACAACAGGTGTCTATACGATTACCTTCCCGACCTACCTCGGAAATGTCGCGCAGGTTACAACGGATAGCACGGGGCTGACGGGCGGTACGGCGACTCCGGCGACTGGAACTCCGGGAGTGGCTCCGGTGAACTATCTATTCCAAGCGGACATGGCTGTGGCTGCGAGCGGGTGGCCTAAGAGAGCGGATATGGAGGGCTTGGACGTGTTGGATATCCCGCTGTGGATGATGAAGACGGCTACGTTGAACGGCTGTCAGTTTACGGTAATCAACGAAGCAGCAACGTTATAGTCACGTCAACGTGACTTTCGACGGAGGGTAAGGTGGAAGACAAAGAGAAAGTAAAACCAGCGACAGCAAAGGCGGTGGAAGAAGCGGGGAAAACAACAGCGCCGGTCACGAAGCCGCTTGATGAGTTTCCGAACCGTGCGAAGTACGAAGACGGCTATGTCTTCAACTTCCCGATGTCGCATTACGCAGCCCGGACAGAGGAAGAGATTCGGCAATCGCTGGTCGATGCTCCGACCGAAGAGGAACATATCGAACCGCATATGAAGCTGATAAGCGAGGCTCTGGTATTTCATAAGATGGGGTTCAGGAAAAAGGAAGAGCCAAAGGCATCTTAATCGGTGCGTGCGCAAAACGAGGTCCTCTGTGGAGAATCCGGGGAGCGGCGGCTCCCCTTTTTCATCGAAAGGGAGATGTTATGGACGAGAATCTAGAGGCCGATGTCGAGAACACGATTGCGGGGTCGGGGTCGGCGGGGCCTGGATCGATAGAGGCTGGAGATACTGCCGGGTTGTTCAGTTTGGATCAGTACGCCGGGGAGATAGTGACCCAGTGGTGGACGCCGGATAAGAGCCAGCCGGAGAGAAAGATTCGGTTTGATATCAGGATCAGGGCATTGCGGTCCGGGCATCTGAATGTGATCAACAGGCGATTCAACGAGATCGTACAACTACCGGCTCTTGTTGAGTTCCAGCAGCAGCAGCTATCCCGGTGCAAGCCCAGTCGCGAGATTGAGCGGCTACAGCGGAAGCTCGATGCTGTAAAGGACTCGGATTATGAGGACGGGGACAGGACGCCGGAGCAAGCGATTGAGGCGGCGGATGCGGCGCGGATCGGATTCGAACGTCAGATAGCCGAGCTGGAACAGGAATGGAAGGATAAGCATGAGGCGATTCGAGCCGAGATCGACCGGCTGCTCAAGATGCCGTCCGCCTACGAGTTGCTGAGAGCGGAGTTCTTCTCCCTCGTAGTAGACGATCACACGATTGGCTGGCGGGGGAAGAAGCTGGACTTCAATAAGCCGTGTGCGGAAGGTGAAGAGCCTCCTGATACGTTCGCTGGCGATCTTCGCGGGTGGCTCATGGAGGTAATTGGCCGGGGAAAAGTGACGAGGAAGAACGGTGGATCAGCCAGATGATGCAGGCTCCGGGGCTGGTCCGAATGGAGGACGCTCCAAGCTGGCTCCCGGACGTTCAGATAATCCTCGAAACTGGCTGGACGGAGCAAGAATATGACGATACGTCGCTGGAGACAAAGCGACGGCTGATGACCTATATGCGAGCGCGGTCAAGGGCTGAAGACCAGATGAGGCGCAAAGCGGAAATCAGGAGAAAGACCGGGAGATAGGGAGTCACGTCAACGTGACTCTCTTTGTTTATGAGCAGCGAAGCCTTAACGGAAATTGCCGAGCTAAAGACGTTCTTCACAGGCGATCTATCCGACCTTCAGGCGAAGTCGGAACAGGCCCGAAAGATCGTCTCTGAGACGGCACAGCAGATGACCGCTGCGCTATCGCAGGCTGGCGGGAGCTTCGGCGCTAGTATGAGCGCTCAAGCGCAACAGGCAGCGGTAGGCGTTCAGCAGCTACAGGGAAATCTTGGCGGGCTAAAGGCCGCGCTAGCGTCGGCTAAAGCAGAGGCAGACTCATTTCAGAAAGAGTTGTTGGATACGCGATCTCAGATGGCGGAGATGGCGCAAAAGATCGCTGATGCTACGGCTAAGTTCGGGTCCAATAGCGCTCAGGTTAAGACGCTCAAGGAAGACTATAGGCAACTATCAGCGGCGGCTCGCGGGCTGAGCGCTGATAAAGCTCAGCTAGCGAACGATGCTAAGAAGGCTGGTGATGCTCTTAAACAAGAAGCGGCGGCAATGAAGGAGGCGGAAGCCGCTGCTAAGAGGGCGCAAACGGAGACGACGAACTTAGGGTCGAGCATTCGCTCGATGAGTACCGGGCTAGTGATGGGCGGAACGGCGTTAGCGGCGGTCGGCGCTGCGTTTGGGGTACTTATAAAATCAGGGAGTGATCTACAGCAAGAGCTTGTTCATGTCGCGGGTAATACCTCGATGTCAGCGGCGGAGTTCGCGAACCTGCAACAGTCGGTGATACGACTCGGGTTGTCTACGCCCGTAGCGATGGATCAAATAGGCAAGTCGTATATGCAGGCGGCTAACTTCGGGTTCCATTTCGCCGATGCGAATCTCGTTGTAGAGGCGTCGTTGAAGTCGGCTGTGGCGACCGGAGCGGACGCGGAACAGACCACGCGGGCGCTCGCCGTGGCGATGCATACATTCCAGATTCCGGCTGCGCAGGCCGCGCAGACAATGGATATCCTGCACCTTGCGGCTGCAAGGGGCGGGCAGACCCTCGAACAGTTTACGGCGGTGACCGGGCGGGTGTTTTCTATAGCTCACGCGATGGGTATCTCTTTGGTTGATGCTTCGGCTGCGTTGTCGTCGCTGACCAGCGCGGGGCTCTCAGCGGCGCAGGCGGCGACTTTGCTTCAGGGGGCTATCGTTAAGATTGCTAATCCGTCGAAGCAGGCAGCGGAAGAGGTAGCACGGCTATCTAAGGCGACCGGGATCGACCTTGTTCATGACTTCTCGCAGGCTGGTTTGGCTTCCAAGGGGCTGTCCGGGGTACTAGAGGATATCTCAAAGGCGGTCGGCGGAAATACGGCCGAGATACTAAAGCTGGTGCCTGCTATGAGGGGCGGCATCGGCGTTATTATGCTGACCACTACGGCAGCTCAGGACTACAAGGATCGACTTGTGGAACTGAACGACGTGATGGCTGGGAAGCTTAAGCCGACTCAACAAGACTTTGATCGCGTGATGGGGACGCTCGGGGCTCAGGCGAGCATTCTTGCGAACAGTTTCCAAGCGCTGGGATTAGAGTTAGTAAATTCGCTCGGACCGGGGCTGGCTTCAGGGCTACAGACGTTGAACGGGATACTCCCGGAAGTGGTGCTGTTTATCGGCAAACTGCCTCCGGTGATAATAGCGGCAGTCGCCGCGTTCTTCGCAGCAGTCGGAGCCGTAGGTGCGGTGTCCGTGGCGCTCGGTGGGCTGGTGTTTCTATTAGGTGGTCCTGTTGCGCTGGCTGTCGCTGGGCTCGGGCTGGCTGTAGGGGCATTAGCGGCTACCGTGGCGTTGAACTTCAATCGCATTACCGCGATAGGCTCGACTAGTAGTCAGGCGCTCCGGCTGAACTTTATTGAAATAGCGATGTATATCGGAGCCGTTGTTGATATTTTCCAGGTCTTTGCTCGTTCCGCGATCATGGCGTTTGATATCGTAGTCTCTGGTGCTCTTTTGATGGCTCAGGGGGTAAAGCAAGCCTTTTACTCTATCAAGGACGCGGGGGCGGCGGCGATTGCGCTTGCGAATAACGATATAGCCGGGTTCGCCGTAGCGGTGGGCAGTTTGGCTGCTACGACCGTTGATTCCGGTAAGGCAATTCAGGGGGCGCTGAAAGGGTTATTAGGCAGGGTAGCCGGGGACATGAAGGACATTGCCTCTCACGCGTCCGGGGAGTTTACGAAGAGCTTTGCGCTAGCGGCGGCGAATGCCGGACAGGAGTTTAAGAAGGCGAGCGCGACCCAGCATCAGTCGATGGAAGAAGCGGGGTTGAAGCTGGTCAATGCCTATATTCAGGGGGTTGTTAAGGGCAAGCCGATAAGCGCTGAAACTTGGCATTCGATGTCGGAGGATGCTCGCGCATCGTTTTCGAAGACGGCTCAAGACTGGGCGGGGTCTAACGCGAGAATGATCGAAGGGATGGACGATGTTGCGGGAGCAGCGAAGAAAAAAGGAAAGCAGATTAAAGACGAGACTGAGAAGATAATGAAGGCTCAGCTCGATCTCGTTAACGACTGGCTGAAAGCGATCGATTCGAAGGTTCAGATATCGGAAGATGTTTGGAAAAAATTGCTTTCGCCGGATACTAAAGCGGCGCTTGAGCGAGCGTCCGCTGTGTTTCATGCTATTCAGGATGTAATTCAGAAGGGGCAGGCAGAAGCGTTAGCGGCATCGGTAACGGCGATGGCCGGGCATAAGCAGGTAATAGATGTCGCTATCGGCGACTGGTCTGCTTGGGGAGATAAGATTCGGGCCGTTGCGGAGCGCGCGGGTGTTGATATCAAGATCATTGCTCAGAACTTCCGAGATATCAAAGAGCCGGTCAATCAGAGCGCGAAGGACGTGGAGCAATGGTCTGATACGTGGGTTGATAGTCTGGGGAAGACCTTTCAGGTAGCGCAGAGACTGGTTCCGTCGTTGACCCCGGCGCTTGACGCGCTGAGAGAATCAGTAAAGAGGCTCAAGGAAGATATTGCGTCGAGCCCGCTCTTTCAAGAGATGAAGATGAAGGATGAGGCGGCGAAAGCCTATGAGGGCGTGATTCAGATTGTCACGCGCGAGGGCGAGCGACTGGGCTTAACACAGGATCAAATTAACACTCGCATTCTAACCGAGATGGCGAAGATGCGAGGAACGTTACCACCGGAGATGCTGGCAATCTTTGATCTCGTGGTAGCGAACGCGAAGCGGAGTATGGATCGGCTCCCCGGAGCCCTAGACGAGATATTCAACAAAATGGCTGTGGGGGCAGAGCATCAGGTGGCCGGGCTGTTTCAGGTCATTGATTCGATACCGGGTAAGTTTGGGGATGCTCTGCGAAAGTCCACTAGCGAGATCACGAAGTGGATCGACCAGATCGACGGATTGCTCAAGGGGCTTCATAAAATATTTGCGTCGATTCCAGATGGATTGGCGGGCGTGCTTGGTGAGATTGAATCGTTCTTCAAGGGGATTTCTTCCGCAGCGCAAGGCGCGAAAAACTCAACTAGCGATCTTGAGAGGGCTCAGCAGGCTGAAATCGATGCGACTATTGGAGTAACGGATAGCCTACATGAGCTAGCGAAGAGTTCGGAAGAAGACGGAAAGGGTATCAATAGAGCGTTCGGCATTGCGCTTGCGGGCATTACGGCATTTATCACCGGGTTGCAGACAGCAAACGCGACCGGCAGTAAAGCTATAGGCGCGTTGGCGGGCGGTATAACTGGCGCGCTGTCTGGATTAAAGTACGGACCGTGGGGAGCGGTGATCGGCGGCGTTGCGGGGGTGATTGGCGGTCTGCTTGGCGGCGGCAAGACTCAGCTCCAAAAAGCTCAAGAGGCCGCTGCGTTACAAAAGGCTAAGGACGATATCAAGCTTTCCCAGCAAGCAGTAGAGCAAGCATTTGAGGCAACGAAGCAGTCTGTTCTGGCAACCGCAGACAAGGCCCGTCAGCTCTTAGAGGCTATCATTTTCTACACAAGGGTCCCAAAGGACGCGTTTAAGGCGTTCTTCGAAGACCTTGATAAGTTGATGAAGGCGTTCGCGGAGCATGCAAAGAATTGGATGGTTGATGCGTCGGACAAGATCAAAGTGTTTGCGGAAGATATGAAGGTGATGAGCGAGGCGATTGCTTTGGCTCCTACGGCGCTGACTGCGATAGCGAAATACTTAGGGGTTAGCGAGTCCTCGATTACAAAGTTCTTTGCTGACTTCGGGCGCGTACTGGTAGCGTTCGGTAATCTCGCTGATGACTTTACTCGGAAGTTCTTGCGCTCTGTTCGAAAGTTCGGAGAGCAGCTAACGGCTCCCGCTGAGATTCTTTCGAATATCACAACGGGGATCAAGGATATGTTCGATCTCCGGCCTATTCCAGAAGGGGCGTTTGACGACTGGCAGGCGAGTCTTAAGCAGATAGTTGTTAGACTGGCGGACCTAGCACAGTTCTTTGATAAGTTCGTAGTCAAGCAGATTGAATTCTTTGCCGAGAAGGTAGCTCCCGGCGTTGATCTCTGGAAGTCCTCAGTGGAGGCGATTCGAAGTATGGTGGATGCCCCAGTTCCGTCAGAGAATGACTTCAGGAATCTGTTCGATTCGATTAAGAGGGCGCTATCGTTGATGACCGAATTGGCTTCTACGCTAGACACAGAGGCGTTAAACCGAGCACAGGCTATTGCCGAGGCGAGTATGTCGATCTTCGCGGCGATCAAGGCGGCAGTAGAGGCATTAGGAGCGTTGAGGGACTACAAACAGATAGCCGGGGAGACGTTTGCGGCCCTAGCGAAAGACTTTGAATTGGCGCTGATTTTGATGAACAACATGATTGAGCAGTCCGCGAAGTTTATCGCTCTGAGCGTCACATTCGAAGAGAATATGAAGACAGGGGCGGCGCATCTATCGAGCGCGGTAGAGATATTCCGGGCGGCTATCAAGAATCTCGGATTCGCACTAGGGTCGTTTGGGGTCAATATCACGATGCCGCCAGATACAGGAGCGCAGTCAGTCGGAGCTACAACGATGAGCGCGTCTTCTACTTATGCGCCTATGTCCGCTACGTCCGTGGTGCCAACGGGTGGGCTTACGATCCAGTTAGGCGGGGTAGCGGTGAGCATCGGTAGCGGCGGAATCAGCGTAGAAGAGTGGACGAAGATCAGCGCGTTGTTAACCCTGTATCCGGAGCTTGCCGGGGTATTAGGTCAGTACGACTAAAAGTCACGTTGACGTGATTCTATGATAACACTTGGACAAGGATACGCGGTCGGGAGCCAGAGGAATACGAACATCCTAACGTTCGATCCCCCGGCTAATACCGTTGCGGACCTTTTACTACTGCTGGTAGGGACGGCGGATATTACAGGGTCCGCTACGACCTTTACCGCTACAGGATGGAATTCGATAGAAGATCAAGCGGAGTCGGCTTCAGGTGTTCAGACGAGAGCGAGAGCGTACTGGAAAGCAGGAGTGGTTGCTGATCCGATTACGGTCAGTGCGGATCAGGTGTTGGATGATTTCAAGGCAGTGGTGTTAGTGCTGTCGGGCGCGGCGCTGACTTCGCCCGTGACTGGTTCAAACGGCAATGTAGGAGTTGGAACAGCGTTCTCGGTTGGTCCGATTACCACAGACCCAAACTCTATGGTGATCGCGCTTTGGGTTGGGACGCAGGGGTTTGCGAATCCAACTACGATCACGACCGACATGCTCTTAGCTGGCGAGGCCAATTCGAGTTATGCGAGCGTTGCGCTGGGAGTTAGCGTCTTCCTGAACAGCGGTAGTACGGGCATTCGGTCTAACTCGTTTACTGGGATCAGCGGGCTTTACGCGAATATCATTTTTGGGATCAAGCAGTATCCGGGGCCAACGATTTCGACTGTGGTGTACCCGAATGGGGGGCAAAGCCTAGTAGTAGGAGCCTCCGTTACCCTCGACTGTACGGCAGCGGCGAGTCCGACTGTCGCTCAAAGCGCGTTGCAGTATGAATACAGTTATAGCACGAATAATGGTGGGACGTGGACTACCATAGGATTGAGTAGCGCCGGTGTAACATCCAAGGCTTGGACGGTGCCGAACGTTGTAGGTTCTGGAAATCTGATTCGTGTTCGTGCTTTCGATGGAACGTTGTATAGTGCTGATTATGATACAAGCGATACGACGTTTGCTATCATCGCGGAAACTACTCCGGGTCCGCCAGTTATTAGCCTGCCCGCAGCGGGAGTCGCGTATAACAAAGCGGTTGTTGTTCCGATTGCTTGGGCGCATCAAGGGGGATCGGGTAATCCCCAAACTCAGTTTACCCTCCAATGGGCAACGGACATTGCTTTTACGAGTCCTACGACAGTCGGGCCGACATCGACGGCTGTTCAAGGCACGTCAATTGACTTTTCAGCGCTGGCGGTGGGTACGACTGTATATCTGAAGGTTAAGACTAGAGGGGTATCGTTGGAGTCCGCTTACTCGGCTGCGCGGGCATTTATTGTCGCTGCTCTTCCGGCTGCGCCAAATATCACGGCTCCGCTCGCGGGGAGCCCGCCGTCAAATCCACAGCCTACGATTACCTTTACCGCCGCTGATGCGTTCGTTGCCCGCCGTATGCGCGTGGTTATCGGCGGCGTTGAGGCGTATAATTCGGAAGAGGTAGCCGGGTCGGTTTTGTCGTTCGTTGAATCTCCTTATTCGTTTGCGAACGGAATCGCTGTTACGCTTTATCTCAGTGTTAAGAATTCGTATGGCTTATGGAGCACGGAAGACAGCGAGACGTTTACCCCCGCTTATACCGGTCCGGCGACCCCGACTGCTCTCTATTCTCTAGGCTTGTTGCATATCTTGACGCGGATTACCAATAGCGACAGTGTAAGCTACAATGAGGTATGGCGGCGGATAAGCGGTCAAGCGAAGGCACTGGCGTTGAGAGTTGGTCGGCTGATACTTGAAGACGGGAGCTTTGCTGACTATAACGTTAAATCAGGCGTCCAGTACGTATATTTCCCACGCGCATATAACAGCGCCGGGCTGTTTACTGACGGAGCTGATTCGAGCGCGCAGGTATTGACATTAGATAACCTTGCGGTTCATGCGGTCCATAGGAGTAACGCGAGTAGCAATGCGCTGGGGAATCCGGTTAGTCTCCTGAGTCTAGCCGATTCGGCGACTCATGGTTATAATGAAGCAGCCGGGGTCTTTCAGATGATTGGCAGATCGGCTCCGGTTATCGTCTACGGGCAGGCCGTATGGGAGCGAATGGCCGTCTCTGTGGCGATACCGTTCGCGCAGGAGTCTACGCTGACCGACCTGTTTATTATCTGGCGGGCTCAGAGCGGGAATGTCTGCTGCGCGAGAGACAATCTCGGTAATCGAATCTTCGGGCGGATGAGCAGACCAAAGGTTGTTGACGACCATGAATTGCATATCGTCACTTTCGAGGTCGAACAGACGAGATACAGCGAGGGATTGTAGATGCCATCTTCTCCGGTAATAGACAGCATAACCGCAACGTCGGCTTCGAAACTACGCATCGCGTATCATAACTCGGGGACCGGAGATCATAATCGGCTGTACAGGTCTGCGATTGGTGAATACGGCGGGTTGGCGGTTAAGATCGCTGATCCGATAGCTTGGAGTACCGCTGGCGCGATATACGATGATTTCGCGGTGGCCTCGGACGTTCCATATACTTATCAGATGGTAGCTGTGGACGCGAGTGGGAACACGGCTGCGAGCGCGACAGCGAATGGGTCCGTACATCTGGTGAGCGCGTGGCTACACTCTGTTACTAAGTACGATCCGGTTCAAAACGCAGTGTTGTCCGCGAAGCTCGCAGAGACGGGTGCTCATGCTCGTGATTATGGACTAGCATCGCTCGCGCGAGTATTGGGCAACGCGCTAGCTCCAGTTGTTGGCTTGTCCGGTATTGAAGAGCTAGGCGTACAGATACCAATAGTAGTCCCGTTTGGGAGCGCGGACAGGGAGACTATTCGATCAATGTTTCTTTCTCGGCTGTATTGCTGTCTACGTACCGGGCTGGGTAATAAGTGGTTTGGGAGAATTCAGCCGGTTGATGAAAACTACGGAGGGGCTGCGGCTGTGACCGTCTTAGGGTTTCAGGTACTGGACTTCAGGGAGAGCGTGGCGTAAGTCACGTTGACGTGACTATGTTAAGTAAATCGGTAAACGGGTACACGGTGGCGGCGGTAGATCGGGCTCTACAGGGGCTAGATATGCCGTTGCTGATCCGTGTTCGAGCCGAGTTGCTGGATAGCGATCTCGTAAAGCTATACGATTTGATCGGGCTGATGTCTGACGGAAGCGTATCTCACAGAGAAGATCAGCCAATTCAGGGCGGGGCTCAAGTGCGATTCCTGGAAACGCTTCGTGATACCCAGCATCCAGCGCCACTACGGAGCTTCGCTGACACTATCTTGGCGCAGAATCGACTCTTCCATCTGCGGTTAGGCGAGACGAGTGGAAACTTTGTTGATTTGACCGGCAACGGTCGAACCTTTACGACCCACAGTGGAATTACCTACGGAGCGGGTTCGCTGGTGCCCGGGGATACGGCGAATAACTCGATCATACTTGACGGATCGAGCGGGTATCTAAGCATCGCGGATGCGGCTTGGATGGATGTATCTACCTTGTTTTTGTCCGCTTGGGTTTCGCTGACTTCGGCGGCGGCGGCGAGTAAGGTTATTATCAGCCGAGAGAACTTTACGAGCCAGAGCGTGTTTCAGTTTCGAGTAAGTACTACTGGTAAGCTAGAGATGGTGCTTTATTTTACCGACGCGCCTTCGACTCCTATTATATACACAAGCGACGTTGCGGTGAATGATGGGAAGGCTCATCATGTAATAGGAATTTACGACGGGAGCGCGGTGTTGATGTACGTCGATGCCAAACGGGTGTATAAGAGCGTTGTATCGAAGACGTTGAACTTCTCAAATCTCGCAATAGAGATTGGCAGGGATCAGGGTGGTGATTATTTTCCGGGCTCGATAGACGAGATCGGGATGTTAAGCCGAGTACCGAGTCCGAAAGCGATTCGTGATGAATTTCAGGCGGGAGCGAATCAGCGGAACGAGATTCTAACCGACAGGGACAGAGGGGACCGGATAAGAATCTGGTATGGGGTAAGGATGCCGACAGCGGGAACGGACGGTAGCGGGTATGCGGAATGGCCGCAAATAACCGCGTTGTTACCTACGCTAGATCGCCAGTATACGACGACTGGGATAACCGACGTGTTGACCATGCAAGATCAAGCGCGAGCGCTCGCTGATTATAAGCTAGGATCGAGAATTACCTTGCAGTCGGGCGGGAACTTCTTAACATCTGATACCTCGACTTCAAAAGGAGTATTGGCGATAGCGAGGCTTGCCGGGTTCGATACGGTAGCTTGGTCTGTTCAGACTACGACATTGACGGCCTCAGCGGATATTGATTTCGAGGTAGGCTCTCCGGCGCTCGATGCGATAAATTATCTGCTTAATGCGATTAACTATCGTCCGATACGATTCACGGGCTTTGGTTCGGCGGTTATCGAGCAACAGGTATTGGATATCAACCGCGCTGTAGTAGAGACGTTGGTAGCCGATGAGACGAGCGTGATTAGCGCGGCTGATGATACGACGCTAGCGATAGAGCAGCGAAAGGTAGTTAATCAAGCAATCGTGTTTAACGGCAACCCGGATGTTGCTGATGTGCAAGCGATAGTCACGAACGACAAGGCACGGAGCGCGACCAGTACGGTCTTTCTCCCGACGAAGCCGGTATTGGTTCAAACTGACGCCCCGGATAATACGACTGCGGGTGCTATCGGACAGCAAATAGTTTCTGACGAGACGGCGCGATGGGCGCAGCGGCTGAGGGTCAAGACGTTGCCGAGGCCGATACATGAAAGCAGGGATAAGCTGCGATTGGTAATCCCCGGACTTGGGATTGATGCGGACTTTGTTGAAGATGAATGGACATTAAGGTTCGGCCCCGAGTTGATGGAGCATCAGTTTTTGAGCGTGGTAGATGTCACAACCTAACTTACCAAATGTGCCGGTCAAGAGTTCGGTGTTCGGCCTCTTCGGTCGCATACTGGACATCGCTCAGAAAAAGAGCGGGCTGGATATCTTTGGGGTCTGGAAAGCGAAGATTCCGGCTGCGTGGTCCGGGTCTGGTAATCCAACTGTTCAGCAGCCGTGGGAGAGCGCTGCGGCTGTAGGGACGAAGACGCACAGGTTGATACAGCAATATGGGCATCGCTATGCTGCTCCCGCAGCTTCCGATCCGGTATCGCTTGTAGTTGATAGGGGCGGGAATCGATGGATAGCCGGGAAGTTTGTAGACCTATCTTCGCATGTCACGGACTCAGATTACTTCATGGGCTTCCGGCCCGTGGAGCCCGGCAACACCCAGATACTTAGTCGCCCAGCGGAGTTCTCTACGGCGAGTACGAGCTTCGTGGATGTCTCGAATCCGTTTCAGGTTACGAGGCCGGGGAAGTATCGGATCAAGTGCGAGTTATCGCGGAGCGCAGGTATCGCAGAAGTGCAGGTTGTTCGAAAGCTAAGGAACGGGACTGTGGTAGTAGTTGGGAGCTCAGCAACGGAAAACACAGCAACCTATCCTACGTTTTCAGCTACTAAGTCTATCGATATGACTTCGCCCTGCGATTGGGGGGATATTCTGTACTTGCAGATCAAACAGCAATCAAGCGGGACCGTCTACATTCAGAATATCACGGTCTGTTACTCGGACGCCTCCGCTAATCTAACGTTGTACGACGCGGTGCTATAATGCAGGTAAGCGACGACTAGAAGGGGAATTCATGGCGGTCGAACGAGATCATACGTTATATAGCGGGATCGTTATCGAAGGCGTTTACTGGATGCTCGCGGTAGTCGAGTTGCAGGTGTTTCACGAGCGAGCCCGGTTGGAGTTCTGGCCGTTCTTGAACGAGAGATTGCGCCGCCAGCAGCTAACGGAAGAAGAGACCGCTTTGCCGGAAGACGAGCAATTGCTGCTCAAGACGGCTATTCGGGTTCCCGGCTTGGCTCCAAAGATTATTAGTGTGCCGGGGAGTTTCTATCAAGAATACCTAGCAGCAGCGGCTCACAGCGGAGACGGACAGAATATCGTAGACGCTTGTTGGAGATACGCGGTCGAAGTAGCGGAGCCGCATGGTCTGCGAGACTTCTTCGCCTCCGGCCAGCGAGTATAAGTCACGTTGACGTGATAAAACGCGATTTTAGGCACTTTCGGAGCCGCACGCAGGTAAAGCCTTGGCCTAAGTCCCGAAAGTGCCTTAAAACGCCTTAGAACGCGATTACGGGGTATTCTAGGGGCGGTAAATACTGCGATTTTAGGCTTGCGCAACGAGTGTGATTATAGTAGCATTCAAGGTAAATGAATTGTAGGCTTTGCAAAACTAACTACGCGGATTAAGGTGAAGAGATGAAACTTGATACTATGCAGCAGATCGCAAAGAAGCAACGCGAGTTGGTTCAGACTAGCGCGTTCATTCCCGGCTATCCGCCAACGCAGGAGTCGATTGATAAAGCGCGGGCTGAGTATCTAGAGAAAGAAGCTATTAAGAAGTTCTTGCTATGATTCGAGCCGGTAAGCACGAGCGGGATCGTTAAAGAAGAAAGGGTGATAAGCCCTCACACGCGCCTCTGGAAAAACCTAAAGTTCTGGGATAGACAGGGATGATCAATGGCGACGGTAGCAAGTCCGTATGGAAGTAGAAGACTGAGTGACGCACCTATCAGCGTAACCGAACCTTGTACGAGCGACGAACGTAACGAAAACAACATGGCACGTCAGACCCAGCAAGTTTCCGAAGATGAGTTCTCGACGCGCGAGATACTTCACAACTTGGCGCTGGCGCAAACATCCTGCTTTCGGACGCTAGAAATACAGGCTACGCAGCCGAAAGCGGAGAATGGCAACGGCTCGACGAACCGCCGTGTAACGTGGCTTATGGCAATCTTCGCGATGGTCACGCTACTAGGTACGGGAGCGAATTTTCTTACATCGTCCGGCGTGATGCTTGGCGGCAAGGCTGGCGAATTAGGCCAAACGCAAAAGGACGTGGCTCGCATCGAGCTTCAGGAAAAAGAGGACAGGATTAGACTTCAAACGGAGCATGACAAGCTGGAACTCCGATTACGAGAGTATGAAGTCTGGCTACAAACAACACGTGAGAAGCTAGCGGATAGAGGTTGGAAACTGCCGCCGCTTCCGAAAGGAACAGAGTAAATGTCTCCCCAGGTAATCAACAAGATTCGGCTGAACGACTCTAACTTCAATGCCGACGCCTACTCTATGCTTAGCGCTTTTGAAGTTGCAGCGGAGTTAGGCAAGGAAGTCATAGAACTAGGCGGCGGGCATCTCAAGGGTAACACGTTGATAAAGGAAGACGGTCAATTTCACCTTGCCGAACAGGAAGCGATCTGTGCTGATCTTGACGCCGCGATGGAAGATTGCATCAAGCGCCAGCGCGCACTGAACGACAAGCGCAGAAAGTGGCTCGACACGAAGTTGTAACGAATCAGGAGCCGATGTGAATGGCGAAGCGGAGAAAGCAGAGCGGTCAAGGCGTAGACGCTTGGGGCGGTCCCGTGATCGATCCAACTGCGAACGTCATCGCCCTTACAGAGGCCGCGAATAAACGCCAAGATGATTTGCGCCTTGCGTCAGAACAGTTCTTTGGATCCAAAATCGATGCGCTGTCGAGTAGAATTGATGATTTTGCGCGCGCGCAAGCGAAGCTCAGCAAGAAGGAATCACAGCGCATTGACTCGATTCGCCGGGTAGACCGCGAAGATGTAAACAAGATCGCGGCGACAGCGACGACTACAGCGGAGACGCTTCGGGCGCAGGTGGCAACGACAGCAGGGGCGGCACAAACATCGCTCGCGAATTCTATGGCAGAGGTCAACAAACGGTTATCGGCAGTGGAGCTGTCATTGTCTGAGGGCCGGGGCAAAGCAACGGTCGAGTCACCGATGATGGCTGAAATGGTATCTGAGTTGAAGGCGCTACGCAGAGAGCAATCGAGCGTGGCCGCCGCGCTGTCTAACACATCGGGACAGAAGCAGGGCGCTCTTTCTGCTCGCGAGATGATTAGCTGGATACTTCTCACGCTAGTGGGGCTCTATACGCTCTATAGATCGATAAAACCCTAAGTCGCGTCAACGTGACTTTTGTGGAGAATAAATAAATAAATGAAGTTTGATCGCGACAAACTATTCGACGGGGTAAGGAGACTCGGAAAGCTATCTCAGCGACAGGTCGATGCGCTGACCGCTCTAATGGACGCAGTTGAATCGGATAGCGAGATGACCGATCTTCGATGGATCGCTTATGCACTGGCAACTTGCAAGCATGAAACAGCCGGGACATACGAGCCGATAGCGGAATACGGCAGAGGTCGGGGTAAGGCTTATGGTAAGAAGGACCCGGAGACGGGGCAGGTATATTATGGCCGGGGCTTTGTCCAGCTCACATGGAAGAAGAACTACAAGAAGTTTGCTGACCTGACGGGGATTGATCTTGTGCATTCTCCTGATATGGCGATGAAGCCGGACATCGCTTATCAGGTATTGTCTATGGGGATGCGCGAAGGGCTGTTTACGGGCAAGAAGCTCGGTGATTATATCAGCGACGGGAAAGCCGATTATCTTCATGCGAGGAAGATTATCAACGCGATGGATAAGGCGGCGTTGATAGCCGGGTACGCGGAGAAGTTCGAAGAGGCGCTTACTGACTCGTTGGAATCCGATATGATCGCTAATGGGGATGTAGCCGAGGTTCCAGAAGCTCCGGTTGCGCAGGCGGTCGCTACAACGGAACAGCATTCGTCGTTGGTTACTAGCATTACGGGCAATGAGAAGGTCAAAGAGATTGCCAGTACGGGGTTGAGTAGCGTCGGAAACAAACTGGCAACCGGAGGGATAAGCGGCGGAGTCTTCGCAGCAATAGGCGGGTTCTTAGAGAAGGCTTGGCCGGTGATGCTGTTCGCTACGGTGTTATTGGTCTTAGGATTTATCACATGGTGGTTTATCTATCATAATCAGCACAAAGAAAAGCAGATCGAAGCGCAGATTGCGTCCGACCCGAGCAAGCTCGATGTAAAATTTGCTGCGAAGAAATAGGAGAGACGATGCGAAATCTCGTTGAGGGTTGGAGATCGAGTTCGATACTGGTCAAGGTGGGGGTTGCTGTCGGCGCTCTGGTAATTGTCGCCCTACTGATCGGCGGGACTATCGGGATGGTGAATCACTTCAAGGACGCGGCGTATCAGAAGCGGGAGACAGAACGAGAGGCCGAACGAGCGCAACTTGAAACCGAGAAACAGCAACTACAGAGCGAGAAACAGAAGGCTTTGCTAGACGCAGCAGACGCTAACGCGAGAGCTGATACGTTCAAACAGGTAGCCGAGTCGAAGAGAGGCGACAAAGCGCAGACCGTTAAAGAACTGGAAAGGATTGAAGCCGAACATGCAAAGCGTAAACAAGAGGCTGAAGCGGCTGGTAGTAGTTTGTCTGATGCTGAGCTTCGCGCAGAGTTATGCCGCAAGCTCGCTGCTCGCGGGTACCCTCCCTGCCCAAGATGACAGGACAGCCCGACAGACCCGGCTGCTATTGGAGAATTGCCTGCGACAAGGCGAAGAGCTTGACTACCTGACAGCGAAGGTAGCGGCTCTGCAAAAGCTCGATGCGCAAGGGAAAGAGTTGATTGCGGCGCTGGATGCTCAGATAACGGCTCAGGAGCGGACTATCACGGCGCTGAAGGCGGCTAACGCAGCGGGCGATAAGATTGAGACGATTTCCGAGAAGGAGTTGAAGAGCTATCAGGCGAGTCTCGATGACGCTAAGAAGCAGATTGCGATCTGGCAGGCTCGGGCTGGGTTTTGGAAGAAGATCGCGAGCATCGGAGTACCGCTCGTGCTGATGATAGGCGTAGCGGTAGGGTATTCACTAAAAAACTGAGAGGAGAGAATCTATGTTTTGGACATATCAGAATGGATTGTGCATATTAGCACCGGCGAGTCCGGTTCAACCTGACGGAAGTTTCGACCGGGGCTCCTATCTGGAGGCCGGTCCAGAGAGTAGCGAAGCCCCGGTCTGGATAAGGCGAACGGGGTTTGTCAAAGTGCCAGATGATAACGGGGATTCGTGGACGGCGAGTAACTTCCGCGACGGGGCGCTATTCTATATCGAGGCCCCAGCGGGGACGAACCTGTATGAGATCGATCAGCGATTCCATCGGGTTCTAGAGAATCAGAAACGGGCTTCTGATGACCAGCGCGGCAAGGCGGAGTTTCAGGACGCCGGATCACAAGAACCGGGCGGGAGCGAATCAGGTCAACAGGGTACGCCGTCCGCTGATGCCCCCGCTGCTTCTCAGCCGGAAGAACCGCCTGCCGGACTCAGCGGAAAAGAACTAAAACAGTGGCGGCGCGATCACGGAATGTAGTATGGACAATCCGATCTTCGCATTGTTTGGCGATCCCGATGAAGCGGCGCTCTGGAAACAGACGCCGCTCGGGATTCATTATCAGGCGCATGGATTTGACGAACGTCCGCGCAAGCAGAAGCGGATTGAGAAGCGGCTGAACCGGGCGCTTAGGTGGATGACAGAAGAGGGCGTGCCTGAGTATGTTCGCAGCGAGTTCATTCGGTATTACAACGAGTTCCCTGATAAGCTGGCGACGTGGCTTGATGAGGCGTATCATGTGATTCACGATACTCGTTGGCCCCCCTGCACTACGAGGTACCCGGGGCTGTTGCGCATACGTCCCGACCAGATAAGAATTACTTTGGTTCCGGCTCCGTTCTACGTCCCGTTCTATCAGAAGTTTGCTTGTGGGATGATGGAGCCCGGTCGTGAGGGTGCGATAACGCTCTGCGTAGCCGCTGTAAGTCGAGGGAACGCTACTCCCGAACTAAACTGGCTTCGCAGAGTAGGCGATCTTGCCCGGTGGGAGATCGGAAACTACGGGGCGACCTACGTTGCAGGGATCAAGGACAGGGAGATAGGCGACGGGGCGCTTTGCTGAGAATCACGTCAACGCGACTTTTGAAGAACAGGACGGCCCGCAATAGCCGTCCTGTTCTTTTATGAGTCTCATAAGTGTCCTTTCATGGCTTGTAACAGTCGTCTATCAAGGGCGAGGCCCGCAATACGAGCCCCGAGACTGCAAAGTGCGTGATGATACTCTTTGCTTAGGTGGTCATGGCTTAGTTCGTGCGCAAGCTCGTGGATCAGCAGCGCAAGAACGGGTTCGCTTAACGGGTCTTGCTCAAACCAGTCGCCTCCAAGACGGAGCTTGTTGAACGACAAACAGCGGTTTCCGTAGGCCGCTGAAGCGAGCATATCGACGCTCGAACAGAACTGAACCGCGATGTCTATCTTGAACAGAGCTTGACCGAGATAGCGCCCGAGTCTTGCTATCTCCTGCATCCCGGTCGTCCATTTCTCTTCTGGAATCCAGTCTGTGAACGGCTCCGCGTCTGCCTGTCCTTCCCCTGACCATGCCTTTGCGCTAGGGGTTACCTTCCCGGCTGGTCTAACGACTTCTGTTTCTCTGATTTTACTCCACGCGGTTCGGCTGAACGATCCGCCGTGGATTACCTGTCGGCCTTGTGATACGGCGATCTTGTTCGCTTCGGGGTCGGACAGGTCGTAGACTACGGCGTCTTCTCCGTAGCGCTTCGTGACCACGGTTTTGAGCGCCTCCGTTTCGGTCAGGTCGTCTTCCAGCGCGTCATCAACCCAAGGCGCTTTGATCTCTTCGGCTGTCATGAAGTCTGAGGCGTTGTTGAGCGCGAGCGCCCGGATGTCCCGTAGATAGCCCGGCGTAACGTTGTCTCGATCCATATTCAGCGGGACTCGCTGTAGGATGTTTACGTGGTACTGATCTCCGCTTTCGACAATCGGAACGCCCATCTCGTAGATAGTCGCCTTCTCGCTCGGACGCGGTAGATAGAGTTCGACCGTCGTGTCTCTGGGCGTTCGTCGCAGGACCCCGCTTTCGTCTGCGATCTCGGTCAGCAACCGGGCTGGAAAGGACGCGAGGCAGACGCGCCGTGTAAGCTCTTCGCCGTTGAAGATCGTAGTGACGTTCATCGGAACGATCAGTCGTCTGATCTCCCGACAGCAAGCCTCGTATTCCTCTTCGGTCATCGGGAGCCTGCCCACGAATTCGGTTCCGCCGTCTGTCGTCACAGCGGAGTGTCTGCGTCCGCCGTTTTCGAACACGACCGTTCCTTTCGTTGTGATTATATGGGCGTAGTTGCAGAGCGCGATAACTAGCTTCTCTCCAAGATCGAATCGACCGCGCTTGAGCGCGTTGCCTTTCTTGTAGGACTCGGCGAACAGCGTATAAGCATGTTTGAGGTCCGTGAATCCTAATGGGGCATCATCGGCAACCGAAAGCTGTGCATGGTATTTACCGATGCGCTTCAGGTCTATAACAATCCGCGTAACGTTATCTTCGTCAACCGCGTTCTGCCATAGCTCGGTGATAACGAACGCCTTGCCCCGGCGCTCAAGTATCTTGGCGAGCCCTTGCTTGTCTACTTCAAAGGTTGGTAGTTTTTGATTATTTGGCATCTACGAGCCTCCGGTGTCGCTGAGCGACTTCTTCTACGTCACTAACGAATTTTTTCCATGCCTGTTCGCCGACCGCAGTAAGGACACTGTGAATAAGTAAAGTTGATTTTGTAGCGATCGCTTCGCTTGCAATCTCTTCGAGACAGAGAGAAGTATCCTTACGCCCCGACTTGCCTATTTGCACCCCAAGCGCGATAACGGCAAATCGTCTGTCTTTTGGGCTGACTCTTTTTTGATCCATTTCGTTCTCCCTTCATTCGTCATCCTCTATTATAGCCGATAGAAATAGAATGTCAAGAGTTATTTTCTATCTAAGGGAAAAGAAAGTCACGTCAACGTGACGGGCTTTATTACAACCTGAAAATAACTCTTGACATTCAGAATTCAATCAGGTAAGATAGGGTTACGATGGAACAAGATCAAAAGCGCCCGGACAGCAAGCAATGCAACTGCAAGTCGGAGCATTGTGCTCATGACGGTTGTGAGCAGGAATATTGGCGCGTGCTCGATTTAATGCTTGATGAGCTAATCTAGGCGGAGAAATAAATGGAGCAAGAAAATAAACCTAAGAAGTCAGCGGTAGAATGGCCGAAGTGGTTCGGCTTTGGATTGTACGTGCTTGTCTATCTTGTTATCGCCGGGACGGTCGGAGTATTCCTAGCTGTCTTGTGGAAATTAACGCTATGGATTCTGGCATGACAGGCAACGAGAGAGCGAACGGCGAGGATTGGGTTTCTATCGAATGTGAGTATCTTGATCGACATTCTGAATGTCCTCTTTCGTTCTCCCAAACCAAGCCGGGACATGAAGAATGTGCTTGTACTGAGATCGTGTATTGCGTTTGTGACTGTGGTCACCCCGAGGCCGACCTTGATCTTCTTAGTTACGAACAGCGAAGAACTGCTCATTTTGGCGAGGATGTATGAATAACAAAGAGGCGATAGCAAGGAACAAGGCTCTGTTGTCTCAGATTGAGCCGGAGCCGAATGAGCATGGCGTTTATTCTCATGATCACCCCGCAGTCGAGCGGCTTGTCTATGAAAGTCGAAAAGCGAAGGCGGCTATCTACGTTCTTCAACTGCCTACTGGGGACTGGATTGCTTCGATGGATTTTACTCACAGGCAGGGGAACTACCACAGTGAATGTCATCCGCTCTCTCCGTCGCGGAAGTCGGCTAACTATATTTCGCGGACCTCTGCTATTCAAGATCAGGCTCAGAGGATCAGAAGCGCGAATATGGACTTAGCATGTCGGGCTGATACACCAAAGGCTCAATGCGCAGAAGCGCGGGCTATCGTTATCTGGGCGGATCGTATATTGCGGGAGCTATGGTAATGGATAACAGCGAAGCAATCAAGAGAAACAAAGCGCTGATAGCGGAGATTGAGGCGGCTGAAGCGCCGGTCAAAGCCGGACCGCCTACCGACTATTCGCGGGCGATCTTAAAGCTGCTCGAACGCGCTGATAATAGCCGCTCTACTCTTGACGTATTTCGGCTCTGGCTTGATGTCTGTAATCTCTGTTTGGACGACCTTCCGGGCTTCGTCAAACGTCAAGAGTTCGTCTCTGATGAGGACTCGATGAGGCGCTGGCGCGAGGCGAAACTGGACAAGATAAGCTCTCATTGCTATAGGTCGTTCGCTGAAGCCTTTGCGCTCCTGCTTTGTTCCGTCGATGAAAGCTATCCTGATATTCTCGGGGCGATCTATATGAGCCTACTGGAAGGCTCTCGTTGGAATAAGGACCAGTTTTATACCCCGCAGCCTATCGCTTTGATGATGGCTCAGATGTCGCTCGGAGATATCGCGCAGGAGTTCTCAAGGCGTTCGAAGCCTATCATAGAAGCTGATCCGGTTCTTCAAGCGTTGGTGCTGAGTCTCGGGATGATAGCCGGGGTACCGGACCTTGAAGAAGCTCCGCTCTCGCAATTCGTTCGCTTCATCTGGCCGTTGATGCGCGACAAGATCGAACCTTTCCGAATCTGCGATCCTTGTTGCGGCTCCGGCGTGTTACTTCTAGCGGCTGCGAGTCAGATACCTCGTTGGCTGATAGATATCCACTGGGTTGAATTCTACGGGGTCGATATCAATCATACGGCGGTACAGATGGCGAGGTTGAACATGAGGCTATACGGACTCGGAGGAAGATGCCGAACAGAGAACGGAGAACGGATGGCTGCTAACCGGGCGCTAATCGACTCGCTAGAAAGTCACGTCAACGTGACTCAGGAGGCCGAGATTTGAGTAACCGACATGCAGGGATGCGCATGAATGCAGAAGCGAGTTGTACATACAAACGGCTCAGCGACGGGTCTTGGGGATGCTGGACGGACCTGCAAAACCTCCGGCCCGGTCAGAGCGTTACGGTTACTACCTACAACGGGCAGACAAAGCTGGAACGGCTGAAGAAGCTCGAATGGACGGACGGGAAGTTGAGCTTGTGGAGTTTGAAAGAGAAGGAGCGATATGAAATATCTAGAGGACGGTAGAGCGGTGGGGGTAATCGGGACCGCGAACGACGGAAGGCCGATTGTTGCCTATGTCAACGGCTACAAAGACGAAGAAGACGATGATATCTTAGATGCCCGGCATCCGATGATCGTTGATCGGGTATACGACGAGCCTCCGACCGAACAGTATGAGGCTGAGATACAGGATATCCTACAGGAGATCGACCGGCTAAGAGCACGCGAAGCGGAGATGTCGGCGCAGATATCAAATTTCCAACGCCACGAAGCCGCGTTCTTTGAGAAGTGCCGGAAGTTCCCGCAGCTTGAGCGGCTCGAACAGTTTTTGGACGGGAAGATAACGCACTACGCGGTTTTCCGTTACAATAGAGTACCGGAGGTAGCTACTGTGGTGGAGCGAGCAGAGGGCGGCGCTGATGGGATCAAACTACTGTCCCTGTTTGGGGACAGCAAGGGTAATCTAAATTGGAAGCTGAATCAGTATCGCGACGGGAGCGGCTACGATACTGAGGTATATCCGGCGACTTCTGCGGAGGAAGCGTTAGAGATTATTCGCGAGAAGGTAATCGAAAAGGCTATGTCGCACGCTCGTTCTCTGGATTGGGTCATAGAGGCTGCGGTCAAGTATCAGATCGAGCTTGATCCTGAGTACAAAAAGAGATGGACACAGCACAAGCTCGCGGCAGCACAAAAGATGAGAGAGGTAAAAGCGAGGGAGCTTGAACAGGCAGAGGCAAGCGTAAAACTTTGGGAAGGTATGATATGAGATTCAGCGTTGTTCTTCTAACTATCGCAATAACCATGTTCGTGTTCAGGTTGATCCCGGCTCGGAGTCTGGATAGGCTACTAGACAAGCTCCTGCGATGGCGCTGCGGAGAGGCCGGGTATCATTTCAGATGGCAGCGGTGCGATTGTAAGAAGTTTGTCACGGCCCCGGAGCTTCCAGCGTTCTTTGAGGATCGGATCGTTGGCGAGACTCGCGATCCAGTGGAAGTCGAATGGGATAAGCGCATGTCTTATAGAGGCACCGAGTATATTGAGTTAGGGTTTCAGACTCGGTGTCTACTCGGTCGGTGGCACTTCTACATTCTTTCCACTGGTGCGACGAGTCTGACTGGAAGAGGGTATGCGTCAGAGCAGGGAGCCTACGAAGCAGCAGTTGAGCAGAAGCTTATTGAAGCGCGGGTTAGGAGACATGAAAGATCAAGCGGCGGTCCGGTTTAATGAATAAGTCACAATTCGGCGAGTTAAGGTCGGCGCTTGATAAGCTCCGCGCTGCTAGCGCTGCTATGAAGGCGCTCTCTTGGAGGATACCGGGCCTTGTCTTGGTACGGCTCCGAGCGAGAGACGAACTAGCGGCTTGGGGTATTCCGCTTCCGCTTGCCGAGCGACTGTCTTGGGCTCTGCCTTATCGTCAATGTTGTGGATTCGTCAAGATGATACGCAGAGTTGGACTTAGATAATAGCCCTAGAATAGCGATTGCTGGCGTTTTAAGGCGATTTAAGCGTAGTTTCGGTATTGACCTATGTTTTGCTATGTTCTGGCTCCCAAAGTTCGCTTAAAACGCAAAGCGGTAACAGCGGTTCTCGTGGTTGGCCCCCCTGTCTGAAAAAAAACTTACGGATTGGAATAATAACTCTTGACATTCATTTTGAGATCAACTAAACTCCCTCTTGACGACGAGAGAAAAAGGGAGAAACGAAAATGACACGCAAACTAACCCAGAACCAAAACGAGGCTCTGAAGGCCGTCCAAAGCCTTCCTGGAAGTTCCACTCACGAAATAGCCGAGTCTCTTGGACACCACAGCGGTTACGAGACAACCCTTCGCGACCGGCTATTCGGCTTGGCTCACAAAGGCTTGATTCGCTTTGAAGAGTACCTTGGACGCGAAGCGGCATTTGGCCCAGTCCGCTACGAAGCCCACGTCGTTGCGCGGCGTTGGTATCCTGTTGAGAAAGGAGGAGAGTAACATGGACACGTATCTCGACTTCGATCCAACTGGGGTATTAGCGATGCAAGATCAGGAAAGCGACGAGAGAGCTACGCACCCGGAACGTTACGGCGAAGACGAGCCGAATTCCGAGTATTGCGCGATCGACGGGGCCGGTGTACGGCTGATGGTTGCTCCCGAGCGCGAGTGTATGAGGTATGCGCGGCAGAACGCGCATGTGTTGTACGTCTCGGAATACACGGATCAAGACAGCGCTCCGGTGTTTGAGCGCGAGTCGGCGAGAGGGCGTTATGAACAAGGAAACTGAGCAGGCATGGGCACTTCAGGGCGAGCCAAAAGACAATTGGCCGAGTAAGGGGTTCTATCAGCACGTCACGACGGATACCAATGCGCCGGTCATTGTCTATGCGGAAACGGAAGAACAAACAAAGCTCAGAGCGCGGCTGATAGTTACTGCGGTCAATTCTTACGATAAATCACTCGCAGCGCTCAAAGCGGTCGATACAGTATTTCAGCGAATGAATCAGCCGACGAGCGCGGTTCATGGGCCCGATTGTCTGGGGGATGACGAGCACGAAGCATGGGGGATGGTCAGGGTCGCGATTGCCGACGCTGAACGTCGCGAAGGAGAGAAGGCGCAATGAGTCTATTCACAGAGCAAAAGAAACAAGCGGCGCGGTACATTGACGCACTATTTCAAGTCGGCCTATGAAGCTGCGGGTTTGTCTTGGAACGAAGATAACGCGGCGGAAGTACAGGCCGCGCTGGTCGAGTTAGCTAATGCGGTCGCGGAGGAAGAGCGCGAATACTTGGAGAGGTCGTAATGCCCAAACAGGTTCAGCTTAATGCTCCGCTAGTGATAGACGACGCGTTGCTTGAGATGGTTCGCATAGCGCATTGCAGTTATGAGGGCGAAGACACCGAGACGCATCGCTGTGTTGGAAGCTGCTTGATTAGCCCGCATGGGGTATCCTTGCTTTGTAGTTTATGCGGAAGCGAGAAACCACTGGCCTGCGAGATTCAGCGATGCGAACACGAGCGAGAGCCGGGGAGGATAGAATAATGGAACTAGAATTCGCAATCAAGGTAACGAACTATCTCAGGGCTCTATGCGGAGCGCATCGGAGTCTTGATCCTGTTCTTCAAGAGCGGTCGCAAGGTATCTGGAAGCAGATGAACGACCGAGAGAAGAGCTTGGCGTATTCGATCCTGTGTTTGACAGGGACGGAGGTATGGGTATGAACGTATATCAGGCACACGGCGATGCAAGCTTTAGCGGGGGGATAATCGCTATTGTAGCAGCGGACAGCGCAGAACAAGCGTTGGAAGTCCTCAAAGCTTTACCGCAGCAAGACATCGGCTTCTTGGCGAGTTATCCTGTAGGAGCCGTTGTACGACTCGACGGCGTTTCTGCCGAAGGCGAGCCTCGCGTGATAACACACTTTGAGTACGGAGATTGACGGGGAACGGAGGTACGGGTAATGAGCAGGGAAGTATCCTACGTAATTCAATACCAGCAGTTGCAACATGAGTCTTGGTACGACTTGCCGGATGGCTACTACGGGAACAGGGAAAAAGAAGAGGCCGAACGGCGAGTCCGGGCGCTAAACAGCGAAGAAGAGAAATCCGGGTCGATGCCCATACGAGCCCGACTGGTCGAGCGCAGTCGGATAGATCGAGTGCTAGGAGAAGAAAGCCGCGAGATCGATCCGAATCTTTGGATGGCAGTCGAGTTTGGCTTCAAGGCGTCCGAGAAAGGCTGGAACTTGGAGCAGACCCGGATAGAGTTCGAGAAACTGATGTGAGGTTAAAGAATGAGCGTAAAGACGGAACACGATAACGGCGAAGAAGAGATTGCTCCGCGCGAGTTGTGTTGCGAGGCATTTAAGGATATCAAGGGCGACGATCCGATGGGTATTTGGTACGTAACCGAAGAGATCGCGCTGCACTACAGACTCGTAATCGGAGCCGGTTATAATCAATGGCAAGGACCGGGATGGTATCTCTGGTATGATTCCGCAAATACTATCATCCGGGTCTATTTCTGTCCGTTCTGCGGGACGCGCTTGTCTACTAAAGACTTGGAGCGGAAGCTGACACAAGGAGAATGAATACCATGAAGGTGCTAATTACTGCCGTCACGATAGGCGAAATTCCACCAGTCCGTCTCGCGCTGGTCGATTCTGAGAGACTGGAAGGAGTCGAGCTTGACGAAATCAATGGGCTGATCATCAACACTAACGACGAGAAAATTCGAGGCAAGCGCCAGCGGGATCGCCTTTGCGATCAAGTTGAACAGCTTTATTGGCGGCTCGGTTGGACGATCTAAGGAGGATGAAGAAAGTGAAATTTCTTATGCGGGTTGAAGTGACAGTCGCCGACGATCTCGGCGAAGACGACATTGACCGCATTGTGCATGAGTTGGAGATAGAGATGTTCTCCGTAGTTGACCACGTCTCTGTGGTTTCATGGCAAAAGAGAAACTATGACTTTCCGTAACGCAGCCATTAGAAAAGCGAGGGACGAGATGAGCAAAGCAAGTGAGCAAGAGAACAAGGCGAGGCATACAGCGGGGCCGTGGCGTGTAATTGAGGGAACAGGGCGCCGCGCAGATGAGAACAGCTACGGCGTAATTTCCGACGCTGACGGCGGGGTGTTAGTAGCTGAGGCATATATAACCGGCGTTGAGAAGCCCGCAAAAGCAAACGCAAACCTGATAGCCGCTGCTCCTGAGATGCTGGACGCATGTATCAAGGCTATAGCCTGCATTGATGCGGATCGGATTCGTCTCAGAGAACTTAACGGCGGTGTGTTAGACGATGAAGATAGCTTCAGCACGAATGAAGCTATAGAGCTGCTTGCTAATGCAGTCGCCAAAGCCAAAGGCAATCAATGAATTCTTATCGCTATCAACAACGCCGACTGGATAGAAAGCGCAAAGCTCGCTTGATGACTAAGATTCAGAAAGCAAGAGCGTTAGATCACATTGAGGATGTGCTTAGGTTGCAATCATGGCGAAAGCGGTTTGGCATGGTTGTTCGGTTGAGAGCCGAAGGCAATCAATGATCTGGCTCTACTGTCTATCCTGTAACCGGGAGCTTTGCTTTCCTGAGCGGCTGACCTTGGGGCAGTTCAAGGTTGAACTGGGGAAGCATGGTTGCAGGGTGGTTAGGGTTAGGTGGAGTGGTAGAGTCGAAAGGTTGATGGTGCAATGAATCCAGAACAAGAAATCAAGCTGCTATTAGACAAGGTTTTCGACCTGGCGTTGAAAGCAAATGCGACGTCGACGGTTTACAATGATGGAGTCGTTGTAACGAGCGCGGGCGCATCAGACAGCCGACCTACATCGTCGCAAATGGTGGGAGTGTCAATGCAAGGTCTGTGTAGCGGTTAGAGCCCGACTCTCTGCGATGCGCCCAAGTAGAGCGGAGCGGTTACGAACCTTGATCGAGGCGACTAATGGTCGGTTCTTCTCTGTACGGTTTAGAAAACAGGACGGGTCTATCAGGGAGATGGTGGCGAGAACGGGAGTCGGGCGCTACATAACCGGGAAGGGACTGCGCTTTGACCCCAAGAGCAAGGGGCTGATAGTCGTCTTCGATGTCGAGCAGCGGGGGTATCGCATTATCCGCCTTGAGAACATTCTTAGTTTTCGCTGCGGGAATCTGGTCTACAAATCACGTTGACGTGACTTTTATGTTTATCCGACTATACAACACGGAGGGATTCTTGGAAGCCGCTGCGGGTACGAGCTACGGTCATCTGATTGGCGAGTTCTTGGAGCTGGCGAAGGCGAATCCAGTTGGCTATAACTACGCACAGATTGGTGATGTTGAGGATGGAAAGGAAAACATAGTTCTCCTGTCTATCTACTTTGAGTATTGTACGGCGTTGGGAATTCGGGAGTTAATCATACCGCATCCGGTCTTAGCGAATCATCGAGACATCTGGCTTGCTATTCCCTTAAAACACTGGGCTGGATTCGTTGCTGTGAACCAAGGGGCGGCGAGCAGGAGTGGTACGGCTGTGTACTACGCTTTCGGTAAAGAGCGGAAATGGGGAGTCACGGACGCGCTGGAATTCTATCACAAGCTATTTTACAATCTGAAATCTACAGCGCTAGTAAGATACGGTCCTTACTCCCCGGAGTTGGAGGGTCATACCGAGTTAATGGAATCGGTGCAGCAAGGATGTATGATGAAGGCGGTGGAAGCGTATACGCAGAATCAGATTCAAGTAACCCTCTGGCATCAAGACCTTTGGCAAGCCGCGGCATCGACCGCTCCGGCGTTTCAGGAAGACGCTATTACCTGGGACGAGGCACTTGAGAAGATACCGGAGCCGCAGTTCTGGGTTATTGATAAACCGCTGCCTTGTCTTATCCCTACTATTGGGAAGATACAGGAGATAGAAACGGGGCATCAGGATTACTTTAACTGTAAGATGCGCGCGATGCTTATGTTTCCGGTAAAAATGTATACAAGCGCAAAGGGCGCGCCGGAAAATAAATGGCTAGGCGCAATTGCCCGACTAATAGTAGTGGAGGTACCGGAGTCGCCGGAGCCTCGTGTTGAATGGACGACTTTCGCACTAAAACGACCTGAGTTAGAAGAGTACGCGGAATCTGGCAGGCTGATGGCGGAATCTACGGTGCGGTCGGTGACGATGATAGAGGCTTGGGCGCTGAACGAGTTTATGCGCCAGCCCGTCATTAAAGTGGCCGATACTCCGCCAGCCCGTCATATCCGAAGACAGGCCGAGCGCGCAAAGCAAAGCATTCCGAAGATCAGCACCGTGTACTTGAGGCGGTTGTATCTCAAGGCGCAAGAAGAGGCGGGAAAGGGCGGAGAACCGCGTCAGCCGGTGGAGTGGAACTTTCAATGGCTGGTTGGCATGCATTACAGGGAACAGTGGTACCCAAGCGAGAACACGCACAAGCGGATTCTGATTCTCCCTTACTGGAAAGGTGATCCGTCGAAGCCGATCAAAGCGCCGGGCGCAAAGGTTTATAAGGTTGTTAGATAATAACTCTTGACATTCTATCTAGGATAACCGATAATACGATTATGACGACAAAGCTAAATCCAATTCAAAAACAAATCGCAAACGGAGTCTCTATGGCTTCGCTATTGGCCTACCTAACAGAAACGACCTGTTCCGAGGCATGCTGGGAAGCGAGAGAGGACGTTTGTAGATGTTCCTGTGGAGGAACGAACCATGGATGTATGCGTTCGCCTGACGGAGTTCGACCACAACGGACGGCAAGGATCGACGGTGTGCGATATGTCCTGAAGGCGACCGCCCCGGACGACTCCGATAATCCTGCCAGAGCGGAAATCTACAAGACGGCGAAAGAACTGAACGGCCCGAACTACCGCTCGTGGGATACGAACGTCAAGGGCGCTCCGGCCCGAATCCGCAACGCCACTAAGGACCAACTAGCTCGCTGGCCGGAACTGGCAAGCTACCGCGAGAGCATCGAGAAGATCAAGCAGGGTCGCTACTGTCAGATGGATATCTACGAGGCGTGGCCTACGCTGCTTTGGGTGATGGAGCCATGAGGATTGATCTAGAGCTTGCGAGCCTGATTCTCAGCGCTGCGAAGGCGCTAGGGCTAGTCGTCTTGGCGGTTATCCTTGTGGTATGGAGCCGGAAGTTTGAGAAGTCACGTTGACGTGATTATCATGAGTGAAACGAATTCCCAGTTAAGCCGGAGGGTCTTGCCGACCATAGAGAACGAAGACGGCGAGCTGATGGTTGGTCAGTGGTTCTGGATTCAGGAGCACGACGACAAGAAGCCGTGGTTAGGCTGCATAGTCCATCTAGGGTCTAACTACGCGGAATTCGACGGACCGGCTGAGACCTACGGCGGAGTTTATACTACAAGGGTTCATTTCAATAAATTCTATCAGGTCTGTAAGGCTGCGCCGGACGCGGAAGAGTATATAGCGCGTAAGGTAGAAAAGCATCGCGGGAAAGCCCGAGCGTTAATGGCGGAGGTTCAGGAGATTACGCGCAGCCTAGCGATCAGCCCGAGACAGAGCTTAAGCGACGGGAGCGAGACGCAGGCGCTAGCGATTCGTAGCGGCTCTCAGCCCGTAAATGAGTACAAAGAGGCGTTGATTCTCGCCAAAGAGAAGACCTTGCCAGAGTTGTTCGATAGGATCAAGAGACATAACGAGGCGATGGCCGCATGGCTTCAAGCGCCGATATTGGCTATGGAGGGGGCGCTGGCGGAGCTTCAACCGGCGATTAAGGTAATCAAAGCGCGGGTGTTTCATGTGGAACTGTACGCCGGTCTGATAGAGCAGGTCGAGCAAGTCAAAGAGGGCGAACCAGCCCCGATTGGCGAGCGCGTAAGGCTCTTCCAGCGGCGGGCCTATATGGACGAAGAGTGTTTAGCCGAGTACCGAACGGGCGGTATGACGTTCAAGGATATTCAAGCGTTCGATAAATGGGTTATAGAACCCGAGAATCTAGAGCGATTACTGCCCTTCCCGCGATGTGTCCTTGCCTTTCAGGTTCGGAGAAACGAGAAGCACCGAGAGGGCGTTACGTTCCGCGATTTCATTAACATCCTCTTCGCCTCGGAAGCCGATGAGCTGACCTTTCTGTATATCAGAAACGGCGAACAGGTATTTCGCTTAAGCACGGGCATAGAGTTCGGCTCTAAGCTGTTCCCTGATATCGAGCGCTCGGAGCTTGGTAGCGGAGTGTACGCCAAGATGTTTGGTGGTAGGGTGGACAAATTGATCAGCGAGGGCGAGCATCTGCAAATCTTCGATGACGAGCGGAAGGCGCGGAAGAGGTACGAAGAAGAACTAGCAGAGTGGAAGCGGACGCCTAAAAAGAAACGTGGCTGGGAGCCGCATTATTTCGGTAGTCACGACAAGTATATTTTCTGGTCGCCGGAGAGCGTCTATTACGACGACATATCCGAACACGTCAAGGACCAGATTGACGAGCATAACCGACTGGTGCTAGTTCTCCAAGGGTTGTTGGATCGTTCGCCGGTATTTCATCCTCACCCGCCTTGGCAGCTATGGAGCAATGAAGGGTTTGCTCAGGCGGTTGAACTGATTTACGATCAGTCGCGGGCTCTGGTTGCCGGGGATGCGCCGGACTTTGAAGCTTACCGCGAGGAACTGAACAGGTCGATCAAGGCAGGCTCTGTCACGGTCGGTCAAGAGGTTTACTGGGAGCAAGTTGAGGCGGAGCGGTACAATAGATGGTGTCATAATAACTGGCGGATTCGGCATCACGTTGACGTGACTCGGCATCGGCCTTATGGTAATCCGGGTCCGGGGACGCTGGCTACGGTAGTGAAGGCTACGGGCGGGCGCTGCTTCTACAAATGGAAGCGAGAGCGATTAAACAACCGCTATTCAATGGTGGAGGGTGACGACGCTATTGCTTGTAGTATTGCTGTGCCAAAGACTGCGCTCTTGCACGTTAATGCTTACGCGCCCGGCGACTTCAAGCAGTTTTTTGCCGACCCTCGAACGAGAGCGGACTATCTGAGATGGGCTCCGTATCTTCTCGAATGCGAGGAATGGTGGGCGGGGAACAGAAATGGACGATAACGAGTATAACAAGCTGAGGCATACATGCGGCCAGCATAAGAAAACTCTCAAGCTGGCGAACGGCTTAGAACGCGAGGTAAGCGCGTTCGATGAACGTTACTTTATCGCCGATCCTTCATGCAAAAAGTGTATTGAAAAACAAGCGCGGATAGAGCGCCAGCAAAGGTTTAGCTCGGGTGTAGTCCGGCATTCGCTACGCAAGCTCCCGTCGTTGTCGCAACGCGACGACGATTCTGGGGAATGGTAGGATAAAGCGGGAACAGAAAAGAGGGGAAAATGAGAGTTGAATTTGCAGAACAATACAGCGTCTGTTGTCTTGTAATAGACGTTGAGCAGCTTGAACCGTTGTCTTCTCAATCGCAGGACTTATTAGAGGAAGCATGGGAGAAGGAATGCACGTATCATGACGGCGAGGAAGAGCTGATATGCGCCCGGTTCCCTAATAGGCCTCAAGAGGTTTATACTGAATCAGCGTTCACGCGAAGCATCGAGCGACTTCTGAAAACAAAGGACGGACAATGACGGGTTTAACCGACGAAGAACGGGCGGAATTTACGTTGCTAAACATGGCAGCGTTCAGCCTCGCCAGAGAAGAAGCGGCGAAGAAGAACACGGTGATCCCCTGTTGGCTTGTAACCTCGGAAGAGGCTCGCGAGCGAATTAGAGCCGACTTCGTGGAATTCTGCGCTACAGCCCGTTTTCTCGAACAAGGCAAGGCATGTACTAGGGAATGGCTGGAAAAGCGCTTAAACGCGCTTAAAACGTCATTACAGGGCACTCTAGAGCAATGGATAGAGTCGGAAACAGAGTTCAAACGGCTCCGGGAAGAAGGGAACGCGAGAGCGTATTTTGCGTGATCGAAATGAGTAAAACGCAGCGATGGGAAGATGCTTTTAGACGTATCGCCACAGAGCCGGTATCCGTGCATCATTCAACGGGCAATATCTCTCTTTCGCCTTCTGAGTTCATCGACGTAACCTGTCCCGGCTTGGAAAGAGAGTCGTTACCCTGCGGTCAGCCCGTATGCGTAGAAATTGGCCCTGTCCCGCTTTGTTTTTCATGCGCTGCCAAGGTAATTGGCAAGCTCGCCGACCTACTCGCCGACCTACTTGCAGAATCGATAGCGTGATGGAAAACCGAGCGCAGATACAGAAGAACATCGAGCTGCTAGCTGCGTTGGAGCGGCCTGTAATGGGCCAGCCGATGTCTGTCCTTACGAGCCATGAATCGCAGTCATGGTACACGCCTCCGTATATAATCGAGATGGTGCGAGAGGTTCTGGGCGAGATCGGCCTTGATCCTGCGAGCGATAGAGCGCCTCAAGAATGGATTAAAGCCCAAAGCTACTATTCGCAGAAAGGGCTAGAGGCGAGCTGGAATCTTCGAGCAACCGTCTTCTGCAATCCGCCCTATGGTAAGTCGGAGGCGGGAAGCAATCAGGCTCTATGGTCGCAAAAGATGGCCGCTGAATACGAGGCTGGACACTTCAAGCAGGGCATCTTGCTGATTAACTCGACTCATGGCTATAGGTGGTATGAGAACCTCTGGGTCAGATATCCGGTCTGTCTTGCGCGGGATCGAATCAAGTTTATCAAGCACGATGGGACCGTTGGCGGACAGGCGAAGCGCGGACAGACGTTCGTATATTTCGGCGCGGACCCGGCGAAATTCGTTCAGATATTTAGCAAGATTGGCAGAATCGTACTGCCCGATCTCCCTCCCTCCTAAAAATAATTTTCCGCCTGTAATTCTTTTTCTTTGACAAGTTACCGGAAATCCGGGTCAAAAGTCACGTCAACGTGACAAAATAATTCTTGACATTAAAATTGAAATCAACGATACTCGGTTCTGTTGAACGACAAAAGGGGAGAAGGAAAGCTAAATGCTTACAACTACAAGTCATAACGTTCGGTCGTTGTTAAGTCAGGCTCGCAGGGCTTCAAGCCGGATACATCTCAGCCTGCTCCGAGGAAAGTTTGACCGAGCGCTGGGAGCCGCCCGACTCTCCGAGCCGCTACGAGAGTCGGCGCTGAGAGAGTTCGACAGAATTGCTCCAAAGGACCTACCGCGTAAGAAGAAGAGGGTTAGATGAGCAAGGTCGAAAACAGAATCCAGCAGCTTGTAAAACACTCGGAGCGCCAGCGGGGATTGCTTGACTTGTTGCTGGCCGAATTTTTAGAGAACGAATCAAAACATAAGATCAAGGTCGATAATACAAAAGACGCAGAGCGACAACATCGGTTGGCCGCATCAGAGGAAGCGAATTACAAAACCTTATGCGAGTATTTGAAAACAGAGAGCCCGCTAGGGATTCTCGTGCGGTTGCTTCGCACGGAGAAGACGGAAAACGGTTGGCGGGTTCTGGGATCGGGTGGAGAATGGTACGAGATTCCAGAGGACCTAAGCAGTTGTCAGTGTCCGAAGTTCTCCATCAAACAACAATGCCCGCATCTTGACGGAGTTCGATTGATGACCCGATTAAGATACGGATCGAAAAGTACAGAGTCACGTTGACGTGATTGCTGGAAGATAGGGAGATTACTCATGACGCAGGCTATAACGACTCGGGGCTCGCACGCGCTGGCACCGAGCGAATACAGATTGCAGTTTGGGAGCATCACCGATAAGGGGTATGAGTTTGACGAAGGTGTCGAGCTTACCCCGGATTTGGTGAAACAGGAAGGCGAACGGATCGCAAAGGGGTACGAGTTCATTGACAAGTCCCGTCCGTTCGTGATCGGGACGTTCGTCCGGGCTTCGGAGCTAAAAGTCGGTGAGATGGCTTCTCAGGTCTACGACATTTTCGGGATGAAGTTCCAGCGGTTGAAGAACGTCCTGTATGTCGTGGACAACGTTCCGAAAGACCTTTGGAATCCCGAAATCGCCTTTGACATCCATTACGAGGTAGCGAACCTGAAGGATCAGCCGAAAGATCAGGCAGCGTTGCTCGCGATGGCTGCAGAGGGTACGATTGGGACAAACGGCGAGCGCAGACCGCTGACCGTCGCCGAATTCAAGACGGCAAAGAAAACGTATCTGTCTGAGATTGCAAAGACAGGCGAGGCCGCTGCGCCGGGCGTGCCGGAAGAAAAGCAGCCCGCGTTTCACTTTTCTTTTTCGTTCCGAGCCCCGGAGCCGAAAGAGGCGATCAAGGATTATGTGCCCGCTGCGAAGAAAGAAGCCGTCGCTCAATTCGATGAGGCTCTGAAGTGCTACACGCAGCCGAAGTATGCTGCGCAGAAGGCGGAGCGCGAGCGGAAAGATGCGTTCAAGACGCTGATGGGCGATGTTCCGCCAGCGGATCAAGCGCAGTTTGCGGAATTGTTCGCTCAGGGCGTCCCGATAGCCGGGATCAAGGGTGCGGTCAAGAAGTACAAAGAGGTTCAGGCGGCGGCGGATGCGTTGGATAAGCTGCTTGAGACCATTCCCGAAGATCATCGAGATCGGTTCCGAGAGAAAGTCGCTTCTGGCGTGTCGATCAAGGATGTAAAGGCAGAGGCCGACGCTTTCTTGAAGAAAGAGGGCAATCGAACGGCAGTGCAGGAGGCTCTCAACACTCAGAAGATCGTCAAGCCGGAAGATCGCAATAAGTTCTTGGCGATGCTGGACGGCGAGACCCCGAAGAAACTGTCGGATATCAAGGCTGAGATTCGAGCAGCGGGTAAGACACTGCGCGACAATGAAAAGCGCCTCGCGGACATCGAGACGGTGCTAGAGGGTATCTCGGCGGAGGATCGCGAACAGTTCCAGAAGGCGATTCACGAGGGGGCGTCGGCAAAGTCGATTCGCGAGGACGTGAATGCGTGGAAGGCCGAACTGGCTCAGACGAACAAGAAGAAGTACGACAAGAACAAGGAAGATCGCAAGGAATGGAGAGCGCAGGCGGCAAACAAACTTCGTTCGGCGAATGTGCTGCGCGAGGGCAACACGCCGGAAGACCTTGAGAGAGCGGCTGTTCTGGAACAGGAAGCACAGGCGTTGCTCGAAAAGGCGGACAAGTCGGAGCAGGAAGACAACGCGGAGCGCGGTATCGTGGCTCACCCGAAGCCGACCAAAGGCGGCGGGGCAGCAAAGAACGCAAAGAAAGGCTCCAAGAAAGGCAAGAAGGCCAAAAAGAGCTGAGTCCTAACAAAAACAGACTGATGTTCGCGGCTCGGGCTCAGCGGAGTCCGGGCCTTTTTCTTTAGGAGAGATTATGTCGGAGATTAAACGAGTGCTACAGGCGGTGAAAGAGTTCGGCTCGGGCTGCACAGTGATAGACGTTGTAGCGGCTACTGGCATTTCTCAGTACAATATCGGACGTTACCTTGCCGCCCTAGCGCGACAGGGTAAGATCGAACGAACGGGTAAGAAGGTGCGATACCTGAACGAGAAGAAGGACCGGGTGGTCTACAGAACGGGTCCGCCATGCGTGGAGTTTATCTACAAGGAAAAGATTGGAGCGAAGAAAGTCACGTCAACGTGATTTCACAAAGCCGACAAATACGTTCGGTGCTCAATCGAGTTCCGTCCCACCGTCCGGGATACTCAGGCCCGCGCAGCCGGGTCTTTGTATGGAAGCTGACTTGTCCGATATCCGGGATATCAAGATAGAGAACCTGATTATGGATCGGCTGAGACGTATCTAAGCTCCATCCCCAGATGATACCTAGAATCCCAGAGTGTTGCTCAAGGGCTATACAAAGTTGCTCTAAGGACCAGTCCTTGCGCTCGTAGGCCATACTCCTATAGGAGCCCTTGCCCCGGATTCCGCCCCGGTAGACCTTAGCCCGAGCGGAGTTCTTATTCGCCCGGAAGAGGGCGACGGCTATTTCTCCGGCTGGACCGCGTTGCTTGAGTCGGTTATAGAATTCGGTTGTAGCGGCTCCGTCCGATCCGTTCCATATTCGGTAGGCTTCCATTCGCGAGAGCTTATCAGGGTAGCAACCCAGATTCAAGAGGCTTGGCAGACGGAGAGCTAGCCAGTAGCTCTACCGTAACAACCCGAGTTCTGTCGGCCCGGTTTTGACGTTCGCCTTGTCACCGATACGGCTTGATCGCGGAGCCCGATTGCGACCGGCCCGAATGTTTATCGTGCGCTTCGATGAAGCAGGCTCAGACCGCTACGCAACAGCAGCGCGGTGGCATATCCGTGTTTCCCGCTATTATTCGATTTCGCGGCTGCATCTGAGTTTATTGGCGCAAGCTCTAGCCAACGCACGTTGCGCGAGTAACTGAGGGGCGCGCAGATTGAAAAGAGACCGCACGGGTACCGATAGGCGCTACGCCGTTCGCCGTGGTTCGTTGCTATGTGGTTGTTTGTTGATTCTTCCCACGATACCTCTGAACGGCGGTAACTATACCCGAGTAAGCGGGTTAGGTCAAGCCTAAAAATTACCTTGCGTTCGGACGGCGAGTCAGGTATAATTTTCAGGTCGGATCATGCGTCCGGTCAAGAGCATAATCCAAAGGCGGTTCGGGCTGCCTTCCCAAAGGCTTCCTGCATATCTCTGAACAAGACTTGCAAAACTCGAACCGCCTAACCTCTTCTAATCCCCACAGTCGCGGGAAAGTCACGTTAACGTGACGGTGAAAAATAATTCTTGACATCCTAACTGGGTTCGGCTATACTCTCTCTTGACGACAAAGAAAGGGAGAAAGATATGAGCAAAGCAATCTTCGTTGAATGCAAACAATCGGAAGCGAATGCGGTTCACTGTGAGCAATGCGAAGGCGACCGTAGTTCGTTTCACGAGGGCGAGAAGGCTGTTCGGGCGCATGCCGAGTCCTTTCCGCTCCATACTCGGATAACTCCGGTTCGGTTGGAGGTTGCATGAGCAGCGGGCCGGTGTACGGCGTGATCACGGAAAAAGACGGGCTGGTTTATTACGTTCAGTCCAAGCAGGTCTTTCGAGCGCCGGTAGATAACGTAATCGACACGCAAACCGGCTTGCCTATAGGACGCTGGGAATGCTCGCTCGAATCGTTTCGGAGATTCTCTGAGAGCGTGTATGGCATTAAGCTGTGTAACGCTCTAAGCATTTCTCAGACCCGCTGTATCCGGGCCGAACATGAAACCGGAGATCATGAAGACGAATTGCGGCGTCAATGGAGCCAAGGAATTCATCCTTGACTTGACTTTACTTGTTGTTTCAGAGTAGAATCTTTTCCATCACGTTTAGACTTGACGACTCAGCGTGATTCGTTTGAAACGGGGAAGGGAGCCCAAAAGAGCTTGAGTGGGAAGAGACTTGAAATTGTTTTCTTCGGGCGTCGCGATGCACGGAGAGTTACCTGCCTTGGTTCCCACTACAAGTCGGTAATCTCCCTATCGTCGTCAAACGCCGTGCTAGCACGCCCGAAGAAAGCGCTTTCGAGTCTTTTTGATTTTGGAGAAACCGATGGTCGATAAAGATTATGATGGAACAAAGATCGAGCCAGCGATAGGACCGAGAGGTATTCGCATCACACGGGAACGCATGTGGATGCAGGTGACTGACCGAAGCGACGAAGCAGAGGGCGTACTACAGGCTAATCTAATTAGCCGTTCAATTTGCCCGCCGAAGTTTGCGTTCACCGACACCCCGGAAGTGCGGCGCATCTTGGGAATACCACTCGACGCGCCAGATACTTACTCAGAAAAAGACTTCGGACCAAAGAAATGAACCACGTCTTTACCTGCGTTATCTGTCGTCGTCAATGGGACGTGGAATCAGAAGCGCAGTTAGATTGCTTCTTCTCCGGGGCTTGCTGCGACTGTATTCAGAAGTTTCAGGTCAAACAAGAAGACATAGCAACGGCGCTCCTTCCTCTGTTCGAAAGTCGCGTCAACGTGACTCCTGTCGCTGATAATCTATTTCACGACCCGCTCTTGAAGGTTGACCTGGACGCTCTTGAGTCACGAGCTTCCAGCAACGGGTCTTCGGATATCAAAGAGGTATTTGAATACTGGAAGGATGTCTGCAAGCATCCGGGCGCTCAGTTGGATAAGAAGCGAGCGAACGCGATTGGCAGGCAGTTGATACGAGCGGGACGGTCAGTAGAAGACCTGAAGCTGGCGAGCCTCGGAGCCTCGCTTGATCCTTGGGCGCAGAATAACCACCAAGACGATATAGAGCTGATCTGTAGGGACGCGGCCCACGTGGAACGATTTATGGAAACGGCGCGGAGAGCAAAGAGAGAGAGGCAAAGCCTGAGCACCGGAAATGAAGGGGCTGAGCAATATTCGGATATCTTCTCTGAGATAAGAGGGCGGAATAATGGCGCATAGCGATGATCCCTTTTTTGACAAAGGTTTGCCCGCTGCGCCTGATATGGAGCGGGCGGTACTAGGAGCGCTGTTGCTTCGAAACGAGGTCTGCGAAGAGGCTAAGGCGCTGCTTGCGCGAGACGACTTCTTTCTTGACTCTCATCGCCGGATTTACGACGCGTCGATATGGTTATTCGAGCATGGGATTCCTATTGAGTTAACGTCGCTTGAGGACGAGTTGCGTAAGCGCGGGGAGTTTGAGCAAATTGGCGGTGCGACGTACATCTCTAAGTTAATAGACGGAGTTCCGGCCACGGATTTTATTGAGCCGTATTGTAAGGTAATCAAGCGGCGGTCGCAGGCCCGGAAGAGGATTACGGCGGCGAACCAGATTATAGCTGAGAACTTTGAAGACCCGGACGATCCTGAGTTGGGAAGTAAGGCAGAGGCAAGGATGAGCAGCTTGGCGATGACGGAGCCCGATCTAGCGGAGCCCAAGCCGCTCTTGCATTACGCAGAAGAAGCAATATATGAGGCGAATCTTGCGCGGGACAGCGGAGATCGGATCACCGGAATAGCAACGGGTTACTACGGGTTCGACGGGCGCACGTTGGGATTGCAACGGCAAGAATTGACTGTGATTGCTGCTCGCGTCTCTATAGGAAAAACAACTTTGATGACTAATATGGCGCATAATATCGCGAAGCGCGGGAAGGAGAATCTGATAATATGGTGTGGCGAGGCTCCGGGGAAGCGATTGGCCGCTAAAAATCTTGGAAAAGAAGGGCCGGTTGATACGTTTCGGATGCGAAGTGGTCAGTACGATCAAGGGGCGGTTTACGGAGCGCTTCGCTCGTTCGATCAGTGGGGCATGCGTTACGCGATGTGCGACAAGCCGGGGATTGGTGTAGCTGAATTCCGAGCAATGTGTCGTCGGCATAAAATGAAATACGGGTTAGATGTAGCGTTCGCTGACTATCTTACGCTGTTTCGATTCCCTTCTGGTTTTACTGATAAGCGCGATGCTATAGGAGAGAACGCTTGGCAGTTAAAAGAGCTTGCGCGCGAACTTGATATCTCAATGGTGCTATTGCATCAGCTAAGTAGAGCGCCGGAGACTCGTTCTTCGAGCGACCAGCGTCCTCGATTACCGGACTTGGCAGAATCGGCGGATGTTGAGAGGCATGCGGACGTAGTTGTTTTCCTCTGGCGAGACAGGAAACCAAAGAGAGGCGAAGAGAATATCACAAAGGCGTTTGTTGCCAAACAGCGCAACGGACCTCCGGGGCAATTCGGTTTGGTCTATATCAAATCCGAAGATCGGTTTGAGAACTTGGAAGACGACCGCTCGTTGTTTATGAACGACGCGCCGGAAGGGGAGTAAGGGAAACATGGCTTCAAGGCAGCCTCGCTGGTTACAGCAGTATAGTTTTGCTTGGAGGAAAGCAACCAAGAAGCTTCTATTACGAGAAAGATTTCAGCTTGAATTAGTCTGGCAATCAGAAAGAGTTTGGTGCGTAACGTCTAGCACTGGGTATGTTATTATACGCAGAAACGGAAAGGTTGCCGTCGTAGGTAATAGTATTGGATTTGATTACCCGGAACTGGCGAACGTTGTTCTAGCCCGTCCTTCGATGTCGCTGGCGGTCTACTATCAACAGGTCGGAAGGGCCGTTAGAGCGCATTCAGAGAAGAGCCATGCGATGATCGTAGATATGGTTGGGCTATCGAATCAGTTTGGTAAGGTTGAGGATTTGACGTTGTACGAGAATGGTGGTAAGTGGTTCGTTGCCTCCGGTGATCGCCAGTTAACGAACGTCTACTTTGGGGAACGCGATGGCTGAACAGAGCGAACTATTCAAAGCGGCTCCTGTTGTGGTTGAAGGACTGATAGGAGGGGTCGATAACGGGCTGAACGGCGGTATCGTACTGCTCGGAGAATCGACTCCGATTAAGCTGGTCATGCCTGTAGTTCGCGTTCGAGTAAAAGCGAGAAGGGGAAAGAAGGGTTTTGGATTTCGTACCTACTTGAACGAACCGGCTATCAGGAGTTTCTTCGAAAGCTACCGTCCTGCGCATGTGTTTATCGAGACGGTACAGTCTAGGCCGGGGCAGAGCGTGATAGCTACTCAGACGACAAGTATTAACCACGGGCTGATCCGGGGTATTCTTGTCGGGCTCAAGATCGATTACACGCCGGTAGCGGCGCGGTCTTGGCAGGCAGTTATGTTCCAAGGATTACCGAAGGACGCCGATATCGACAGCAAGGATAAGGCGCTGATTATCTGCAATAGGCTATGGCCGGGAGTCGAATGGACGGCTACAGCTCGGAGTATCGTTAATCACACGGGATTACCCGACGCAGCTTTGATCGCCGCTTGGGGAAAGCTCCGGCTCGCTGCTGGGAAAATAACTCTTGACAAATGAAAGGGTTATCGGGTATAATACCTATAGACTTTGACGAAAGGGAGAATCACGTTGACGTGACTTTATGGCTAAAACCACAAAACAAAAACCAGAAGAGAAAGTCGAAGAATCGGTTAGCCCGCTGTTTGAGTCCGCTGCGGCTACGGAAGCTGGCAGTTTTGATCCGATAACTGACGTACTAGCGGAGGTCGTTAAAGACCCGGTGTTGCTAACGCAGTTCGTCTTTTTGAAAGCCTTTAACGATTCCGAGGGCAAGCCGCTCTTTCTTTTCGAAGACCCGAGACATGAGTATCTGTTGCTAGACGAAGACGGGAACTGCTATGAAGAGGGAGAGAACGGGCATACTCAGATTCCGTTAGGGCAAGCACTTGCGCCGTGGTCGGGTATCCTTGATCCGGCTGCTCCGATGAATCCGTTTAAGACCGCCCAGGCGGCAGCAGAGGCTGAAGATGTAACAGACGCGGAGTTTTCTATTCCTGCAAAACCAGCGGAGCCGGAAAGAGTTGACGGAGAAATAGGACTGAGCGCGGATCAGCGAATGGCATTGCGGAGCCCGCGACTGGGCGGAAGCGTTGACGGCCTGTCGATGATCCCGGAGCAAGCCCAAGCGATCCTTGCCACGCGAATCAGCTTGCTTAGTCAGCTACGTATGGCCTCAATTCAGCAAACGTTCCCGACCGACTGGCTTCTCTTTCAGAACCGGGACACCGGACAGGAGATGGCTTACCTTCAAGATTCGGGATGCGAGCGCATTGCGAAACTATGGGGGATTACGGTATTCAACCTGAGCAAGTTCGAGAAGATCGTTGCGGATGACGGGAGCTTTGCTTACGTTATATCCGGGGACGCGAAATGCGGGTTCACCGGAGAAGACCAGGAGGCGCTGGAAGGTATTCGGTCTTCCGATGATCCGTTCTTCAAAAACAACGGAGCTAAGGGCGCTCGATTGGAATACTATATTCGCAAGGCGGCGCGGGCGAATCTGGATGGTACGGCGCTGAGAACGCTGTCCGGGCTCGGTAATGTCCCTGTTGAGGAACTGATTCGATGCGGCCTGAATGTCGAGAAGTGCAACAAGGGACGCGGCTACGACCGGACTCCTGCTGGCGCAGACGTAACGACTAAGGACGCCGGTATTCCGGTTAGTCAGTATCCGAAGTGCCCGAAGTGCGGTGGTGAGATGAAGTTTATCCCCGGTCGCAACGATGAGCAAAAGCAGTATGATGCGTTCTTTGGATGCAAAAAGAAACGAGAGGATTGTGGCGGAACTGTCAAGCATCAGGCGTGGTTAAACAAGGTCAAGAAGGATAACGATACTGGCGCTCCGGGAGCGAAGGAAGAAGAGAAGGACGACAGCGGGTGGAAATGTGAGAAGGCTAAACGGATGACCGTAGAGCAGCTAAGAGCCAAGTTGAAGAGCAAGGGACAAACCGACAAAGACCTGTACGATCATCTGTTCGAGCAATTCCCCGAAGATGGGATTACGCCGGAGTCGCTGTCTAACGAGCGGGCCGCTAAGTATATCTCGGCGTTGGCTACGAAACTAAACTCGCTCGGGTAGAGGCTTCTTTGAAGCGCTCGGAGAAAACAAAGAAGCCTCGGATTTACTATCAGCGAGTCGCGGACCTGCGTAAAGAACGCGGCGACTTTTGCGAATGTAAGCGAGAAGGCTGTCATGGAGATAGAATTCCATGCAAGAAACGGAACGGTCTGGAATTCGCGCATATCGCACCTACGGGACTAAGGGGTCGGGGTCGGGGACAGACCCAGCGCTATTACGATATCAAGCGCCATCCCGAATGCTATGAACTGCTCTGCGACCCCTGTCACTGGAAACAGGAAGTTGATACCAGAAGCGACAAAGAGCGGGAGCGCGATGAACAGCTTGAGCGAGAAAGTCACGTTGACGTGACGGAGCCGAAAGACGATATAAGCTTTCCTTACGGAGCAAACGTATGAGAGGAAGTCTCGAAATCTTGAACGTGGGAGCTGGTGACGTGAAGATTACATTCGACAAAGAAGACGCAGCCGAAGCGATACGAGCCAAGCGAATCATCAAAGACATGATTCGTCGGGGATATGCCCTGCTCGTTCAAGACTCTGACGGCAAGTTTCAGCGAGCGAAAGCGTTCGATGAAGCGACGTCTGAATATGTCATCGCGGACCTTGGCGACGACGACGATGAAGAAGGCGAGCCGGGAACGTCTAAGGTCCGCGAGAAGCGGGTCAAGATGCATAAAGCCCGCGTAACGGCTGTTGGCCGGAGCGCCGGAGGCTAAAGTTGAAGCAGAAGCGGGACAAAGCAAAACAGACTTCCGCGCAGAACGCGGCCTTCCGGCAGGCGGTGAACCGCGCAGCTTTCCAGCGCGGAGAATGGGCGGGCTGTCCGGTTCCTGTGGATGGTATGAGCATGGTGATAGCTCGGGGATATCCGTTTGCTGATATATTCAAGAGGCAATTGGAGCCGCAATCAGACCGGGTTGTGAATTCGTGGTATAGCACGAAGTATCATGCGGATGTCGGGTCCGTGCAGGACAAGGACGGTCAGTATCATGCTGCAATCGGTCCTAGAGAGAACCGAGCGGCGACTTCGATGTTTGACACGTTTCGAGCGGCGGCTACGTGGGATTTCGACGCAGAGGTTAGGGCGATGGACAAGCTGCAAGGGCTGATCCCGGAGCATCTATTCGCAGCCTATTGCCTGACCGGGATGTTTATCGAGACGAGTAAGCATAGTGGGGTCTGTTACATTTTCCGCAGGCTCCGCCCGACAGCGGCTTGCTCGATGACCGGAAAAACATGGGATTGGGGTAAGCGAGAGCTAGTAGAGTCTCAAGTAAGATTCTTATGTGCTCTCTGTCTGCATCCTATTGGCTACTACGAGGGTTCTTGGGCGGGGGCGATGGTGCCGACAGACGATGTACTGGCGCATCTGTTGTTAATGAGAGCGGACGAAAAGTTCTATTGGAGAAAGGCGAATCAGATTCCGTGTTACAAGCCGGAAGCGGGGATGTTCTAATAATGAAGATAACAAAGATTGAGATATCGAATATCCGGGGCATCGAAAGTCTGGTTATCGAGCCGGGGACGTTTACGGTAATCAGCGGACGGAACGCGCAAGGGAAGTCGTCGGTGATAGCTGGGTTGCAAGCGCTGGTGAGCGGTGGTCACGATCCGGGATTGATCCGAAAAGGCGCGGAGAGCGGTTCTGTTAAGGCTACGTTGGACGACGGAGCGACCGTTACCTTGACGGTGAAACCGAGCAAGTCGGAACGGGTCGTGAAGGACGAAAAGGGTCGGAAAATATCAGCGCCCCAGTCTGTGATAGATGAGATGGTTGATTTGGTTAGCTATGATCCGATTGGAGAGTTCCTTCAAGGGACGGAGGCGCGTCGGGTCGAGATTCTCATGGAGAGTCTGCCTGTTAAGATCGGAGCGGAAGAGTTACAGCAGGTTGGTGTAGAGCTTCCAAAGGGCGAGTCTTTGAACGGCCACGGGCTCGCGGTGTTGGAGCGGCTACGGAAGTTCTACTACGGAGCCCGCAGGGATCAGAGCCGAGACCTGAAAGCAAAGCGGACTACTATCGAGCAGCTTTCAAGCGGATTACCCGAACTGGAAGACGTGCGACCGGAACTTGCTCGGATTGACGAGGAACTGGCCGCATTAGACCTTGCGAAGACGAGAGTTAAGATCGACATAGATACAATGCTAGGCGAGGAAGTAACGAGCGCTCAAAATCGTTACGAGAAAACTTGTGCTACGATAGTGAGCGAGCTGGAAGCTGAGATAGATAGGCTTAGGAAGCAGGCGGGTCAGCTTACCTTCGATGCGCTGATGACGCGCGATGATGCTGTCGAAGCGGCTCGCTCTACGGCAAGAACAGCATTGGAGGAATTCGATTCGCAGCACAGACCGAAGTTGGAAACGCTGTCTGCGAGGCAGGGCGAGTTGAAGGCTCAGAGCGAGGCTATTAACCGGGCAGAGGGTACGAAGCGGGTAATTGAAGGGCTGCAAACGGAAGCAGAGCGGCTTGCCTTGTTGGTAGAAGAAAGCGAGAGGGCTCTAGCCGGGCTCGAAACGTTGAAAGCGAAACTGGCTTCGGAGATTCCTATCAGCGGGCTTGAGATCGCGGAAGGCAAAATCTACATCGACGGGATACCTCTGGGCGCGGTGAACACAGCAGAACAAATTCTCTCCGTAGCCGTCGAGGTAGCGCTGTTGCGCCCGCGAGAGCTTCAATGTCTGGTAATGGATGGGGGAGAGCGACTGGACGCAGGTCATCTAGAGACGCTCAAAGCGGTCGCGGAGCGCCAAGGATTTCAGATGATCGTTTCGCGTGTTACCGACGAAGAAAGTTTAACCGTCACGTCAATGTGACTTATCTTTTAGGGAATTATATACTTGACTGCTCCGTCGAGTAAGAAGGCAAAAAACGATGAACCCTGATAGACCTTGGCGATTTGAAGGTAAGGCGAACCCGATAAACCAACGGGTGATTGTTTGGTTTTCCTGCGGTGAAGCGTCTGCGGTCGCGGGATATTTAGCTGTCCAGAAATACCCGATGGAATCCGAACTCGTGTACTGCGACACAATGAACACGGAGCACCCAGATAATAGACGGTTCTTTCGAGACGTGCAGAACTGGACAGGCAAGGCAATAACCGTCATTCGCTCGACTGAATACGATTCGGTTGATGAGGTTTTTGAGCGCACGCGATATATGATCGGAGTCAAAGGGGCGCGCTGTACAGTTGAAATGAAAAAGGTGCCTCGGAATTTCTTCCAGCGTTCTAACGATATACATATTTTCGGATTCACTGCTGATGAGCCGAAACGATTCAACGATTTCCAAAACAACAACCCGGAGTTGCGGCTTGAATGGATTCTCCGGGATAACTTCATCCGCAAATCAGACTGTGCGCGCATTCTCCGCCAGGCGGGAATTCCGAGGCCGGAAATGTATGCGCTCGGCTTTGAGCACAACAACTGACTGGGCTGCGTGAAGGCGAGTTCGCCTTCGTACTGGCAACGGGTCGCACGATTCTTTCCAGAGGTATTCAAACGGCGCTGTATCCAAAGTCGTGCGATTGGCGCTCGATTAGTCCGCGTTGATGGCATTCGCATATTCCTTGATGAGCTAGACCTCGCTCGTAACTTCGGCGAACCGGATGGCGATATTGAGTGCGGCCCGTACTGCCTGCAACCTACTGAGAGCTATGAACAGGAGCACTTAAATATATAATTCCCATCTTTTAGGGATAGCAAAAAATATGGACATTGAAGAGATTAACGCGAGGAAGGATGCCCTTGAAAAGACGATTCGAGAGTTGTTGATTGAGTTCAGCAATGAGACGCGCATGGTTGTGTACGGCATCAATTTCAGCGTTAGGCCGATCTATCGCATGGCCTCCCGTGAAAAAGTCGATCAAGTTTACTCCTGCGTGGTTGCTGACATAAGGCTTGCCTCAAATGACTAAAGAAGAGATTGCGAATCTGATTACTAACGGCTGGGCTGAATACGTCGCTCTTGACCGGCATTCGGCGACAGACCGTGATTATATCTATGCAAGTCAATGGAAGCCGTGCACGAGGCGGCTTGTCTACGACATGACAGAGTCCGCTATATTACCGGAGTTTGACTCTGATACGCTGGCCCGGTTCAAGCGCGGCAAGGACCGAGAGCGGGATATGATGACCGACCTAGCGCGAGTCGGTCGATTGGTACAACCGGAATTCGAGGTAGTAGGCGGGCAGGAGGCGTTTACGCTCAAGGATCGGCTCGGGCGCAAGGTTGTGTCCGGCAAGGTCGATGCTCGGATCAGGTTTTCAGGCGATCACAACGGACATGCCTATCCGATTGAAGCAAAGTCGTGGTCGCCGATGTTGACGGCGAAGATTCACGCGTTTGATGACGTGTTAGATGGCTACTGGACTCGCTCAGGCGGATATCAGTTGTTGATGTATATGCTTGGAATGAAGGAGCCTCTTGGTTTTCTATTGCTCGACCGACCGGGCCTGCCGTTACCGCTGCCTGTTGATCTAGAAACGCACCTAGACAAAGCGGAGGCGTTCTGGAAGCAGTCAGAAGAAGCAGTTGCTTATGTTCGAGACGGCGGGGATATCCCGGACTTTTACGATGATCCCGCTGAATGTCGCCGTTGTCCGTTCTTCGGTGCGGTCTGTAACCCGCCGATAGGTTCGCAGGAACAGGTTGGGGTAATCCAAGACGAACAGACGTTGCAGGATATCGAGCGATTCGGAGAGCTGCGAACGATTCTGGAAGCCTGCGGGCTCGATGAGTTCGAGAAGCTTGACGCGGATTTGAAGAAGAGACTGAGGGGCGTTGAGATGGCGCTGGCTGGAAACTATCTGGTTAGGGGCAAGTGGGGCAAGCAGTCGAGCGTGGTGTTGACTCCCGAACTGGAAGCCGAGTGGCGAGAGATCAAGGCGTCTTATACGAGAACAGACCCGAAAGGGAAATTCTACTTGAAGATTGAAAAGATCGGACCGGAAGTCGCGTCAACGTAACTAGGTTGAAGGGACATGCTATGAGTTATCTGTTAGTGGAACTAGAAAGCCAAGGATTTACAATCACAGAGGTTCGCAGGGAGCATGAGGCCGTCGCGGTACTAGCGGAGCTAGCAACTCAGAATGGCGCTTCTATAGCCGGGGGGTATGCGCGGTACGTGGCGTCGCCGAATGATAAGCCGGTTCCGGCGAGCGATCTGGATTTCTTCTTTGAGCACGAATCAGGATTTGATCACACGCTCGGGGTGCTTCAGATGGCGGGCTATAAGCAGGTCCGTAATAACCCGATGTGTCTGACGCTGAAAAACGAAGACGCGGAAGGGCTCTATCGTGATATATCTTCGATTCAGTTGATTAGGCCGAGCGTGTTGTGCGGCAAGCCGCTAGAGATTATTTCGCAGTTTGACTTCTCGATCAGCCGGGCGGTTATCCTGACCGGCTCGCAGGTATTGGTTGATATAGATTTCCTGAAAGACGAACAGGCGAAGCGGTTGCGGATCAAGCACGTTGCTTGTCCGATTAGCGGGATGCTGCGCTGTATTAAGTACGGCGGCAAAGGCTACTTCTGTCCTCCGAGCGAGGCTCTGGTGCTGTTGGAAGACTGGCAGAATCGAGACGAGTCTTATAGGCTAAGGATTGGAGAGTTGATGTCCAACCCGAATCTAACCCAAGCCGAAATCGATGAAATGGAAGCGCTGTTGAGGATAGATTGATGAGCGCGAATCCCCGCAATATTCCTTATCTTTGGGTAACGCATTTGACCGGCTTGTTGTCGGGTGATCAAAGCTGCGAATGGGCTCGTTGGTTTACGGCGCATTATCAGGGGTTCGAGAAGATGCCCCGGACGTTCGATAACGCTAGCTGGAAGACGAAGCATACGGCGCTCGTCAACGAGATCAGAGCGCGAATGGAAGCCGATGGAGCACTCGCTGTTTACACCGAGGATCAGAACGCCTTTCAGTTCGACGGGAGAAGCGCGACGGTGGGCGGCAAGCCGGACCTTGTTGGGCAGAACGCGGAGCTGTATTACACGGTGCGAGACGCGAAAACAGGTTCGCAAAAGGACTTGGATATTGTACAGGTTCAGATTTATATCTGGTTACTGCCTTTGTCTGTCGGGAGATTCAAAGGGGCGGTGATTGACGGGTGGGTGGATTATCCGAACGGCAAGAGTATTTATGTTCCGACCGCATCTGTAACCCCGGAGTTTATCGCCCAAGCGGTCGATCTGATCAAGCGTCTGGCAGCGGCTACTCCGGCCCGCAAGGTACCGAGCGCCGGGGAATGCAAATGGTGCGATCTGACTACCGCTGACTGCCCAGAGAGGGTTGAAGCTGAAGCGAGGACTGTGACTGACTTATGGTAAAGGAAGAACCGGACAATCTAATTGGTCGAGAGCTTGATGCGCTTGTGGCGGAGCGGGTGATGGGTTGGCGATGGCTATCACGAACAGATAGCTCAAGTGCAAACCCCTATCGGTCTGCTTGGCTGTTTCCGCTTGATAGTCATGACTACGACGAAAAGAAGAAAGGAATCTTTGGCGAGCCCGTTATCGGTCATTCGGGATCATCCTATCCTGCCGCTTATGCCGTTGGCCCCTTTCACGAATACGATGGTGGTCGGAAGGAACCGAGTAACGTCCCGCCTTACTCGTCCGATATCGTGGCTGCGTTTCAGGTAATAGAGAAGTTGCGAAAAGACGGTTACAGCTTTTGCTGTTGGGACACGCCAGAGTTTTCTAGTTTCGCTGGTAGGGTCGCGGCATTCCGTTTTGGTGTTCATCCGCCGTCCCGAGATGACCTTGAAGATTGTTTTGTTGGTAGCGGACACTTGGAGGGCTCGATGCCGCTAGCAATCTGTCGCGCTGCATTGAAGGCGGTTTTGAGTCGCGTAGAGTCAGAGGTATGACTATGCTTACAGACGGCGAAGCACTAAAACAGCTACAGAACTTCGCGGAGAATCTTCTTCTAGAGTTCCCGGCTCTTACGGACGTTGATAACGCGGCTGTTACTGCGGTCGCCAGAAAGATCGCGGGGGATATCTTGGGTATCGTATATCAAGCCCGCTCCGTAACCGGAGAGGGTTCAGAGTCTTTGGACGAGGATCAGTTGGAGAGGGTGCGCGAGGCGCAGGATGAGAAGTGGAGCGAAGAGGCGCGTAAAAGCGTCCGCCCGGTCGTACCGTGGAAAAGTCACGTCAACGTGACGGTAAATAAAAATTCTTGACTTTAGAAACGGTTTCAGCGATAATAAAGGCATGGGGTCTAAAGTCCGTCCAGCGGGCCGAGAGTGCTTGAATGCGGAGGCTGATAGTATTCTCGGCCCGTCCGCAAGAAGTATCGAAAGACGACGATCAGCACAACGCTTTGCGCTGCTCCTGATTGTATGCGTCTGGTTTTCGAACCAAGTCGCCACAGTAGGCTACGGCCACGGTGGGCGCGAGGGAGAAAAGACAATGGTGAATCTATATCAGGCTTCTCATCAGTGGGCTACTCGCCCCTCGGATGAGCGATTTGCGAGTCTTGAAGAAATGTATGCAGCGACGGCTGCTTATGCTGAACGGGCTCGCGAGGCAGAGGTATCGTTTCAGACGCTTCGGGTCGAAGCGGTCGGACAGGATATTCAGTTGGTCGGTCGGGAAGGAATTCCGGCGCGGCTGACTCATTACGCTTTCGGGCAGTTGAGCGAGCGAGTAAAGGCTCCGGCTGCTTATCTCCGGGAGTTACCAACAACGTTGGCCGCGCAGAACTTGAATCACGGACTGGCGAAGCGGGGTAGCGACGGACACCGGGCTAACCTGTTGTTCCATGAGAACGGACAGTTGATTCTCCGGGCTCTGACCACGGAAGTCTATCAGAGGGTCTGGAATCACGAGATGATAACGTTTCTGATGCGACTCCGGGATGAACAGGGGTGGAGGGTTCCGCCTGCGCGTCCGGCTCATGCGAATCAGCCGGGGACGCGGGTAGCAACCGAAGAGGATGTGTTGAGAGATAGAGGGTCGAGCTTTGGGTTGTCCGTTCAGGTCGGGGATATGATTGCTCCGGCAGGGCTGTACGCCAGCGATCACGATATGTTTGCGTTCATGATCAACGAGGATGTCGTGATCGACGACGGGAGTCCGGGCGGGTTGATCAGGGGATTCTTCTTGCGCGGGTCGGAAGTTGGTGATTGCTCGGTGTGGTTTACCGGATTTAAGATGCGGCACACATGCGGGAACCACATTTGTTGGGGCGTTACTGATCTGCTGGAAGTGAAGATTCGACATACCGGCGACGTGCGGAGAGTAATGGAGCAAGAGGCTCCGGCGAAGCTCAAGCAGTATGCGATAGCGAGCGCCGCCGAAGAGCAGAATCAAATCAACGCGGCCCGCAAGAAACAGCTTGGAACAAGCAAAGAGGCCGTGATTGATATGGTCGTCAAAACCAAAATCCCGGAGTTGTCCAAGCGCCGGGTAACGCAAGCATACGAGCTTGCTGAACAACACTGTGATACCGATGGGAGCCCAAGAACGGTTTACGGGATGGTGAACGGGCTCACGCGGTTGTCGCAGGAAACAGCTTACGCGGATCAACGGAACGCACTGGACCGGGCCTCTGGTAAGCTTATGAAGATAGCTTTCTGAGATTGGCGACTGGGCGGTCTTCGGGCCGTCCCGTCACGTCAACGTGACTTTATGAGTACGAATCCAAGTTTGATTACGGTATCACGGACGGAAGCAGCGAGAATTATCGGCTGCACGCCCGCGCATATCGATCATCTGTGCAAGCATGGCTCGTTGGTGAACGTGGGTAAGGAAGGAAGGTATGCCCGCCCAAGATTCCTGCGGGCGCAGGTAGAGAGACTGAAAGACCCGAACAATAGACCGCGCATGGGCAGACCGACCGGAAGGAAGGATTCAAAGCGGTTTGCGGTTCGAGGAAGGCCGCGAACAAAATGAGCGAGAGGTTAACGATTACAGTTCCCCTTGATTATCGCCAGCCGCTTAGGATCGAGCGAGTTGATGGTACAGTAGAAGAGGCGGAGCATCTACCGTATCTGACGATTCTCGATGCGTTGCGCGACGCCTTGGATGTAAGGCTTGATAGGTTGAACAGGAGCCAAACGAATGGAAGATCGGCAGCAGCTTCTTCTGGTATACCGACCGCTGAACGAGTTGCTTAAGAGTAGGTGGGCGCAGAACGCAAAGCGGCACGATATCGAACAGGTGGCGCGAGCAATTCAGCGCTATGGATTCCGTGATCCTGTGGCTATTGATGAGAATATCGGGATTGCCGAGGGGAACGGCAGAACTGAGGCGCTTGGATTAATGAAGGAACGCGGCTTGGAGGCTCCGAGGGGGATTGTAGTAGAAGACGGGGAATGGCTGGTGCCTACGCTGATTGGGATGGACGCTGTTAGCGAGGCGGAGGCTAAAGCTTACGCCGTGGATCATAACAACCTTACACTCGGAGGCGGCTCATTCTTGGCTCAAGACGTGTTGCGGCTTTGGGATGAGGGGTTGTATCAGATATTCACGGAGCCGGAGTCGCTACCAGTATCGTTCGAGGACGAGGCGTTGAAAGCACTAATTCTCGCCCACAACGAAGACCCGCTCGCGCAAGACGATCAAACAGCAACGACAGCAGCTAATAACAGCGGAGGGGCGGGCTCTGACTCTCAGACCGACGAGCCGCCAGCTAGTCACATTCGAATGGTTCAATTATTCTTGACCAACGAGACGCTTCCAGAATTCCAATCTAACGCTGAGAAGCTTGGTAGAGCGTATGAGAAATCCAGCGTTACCGATACTGTGATTGAATGCCTCAAGCGGGCGGTCGCAGGGCTATGAAAGTCGTCCATCTAATTGCGGACGTGTTCAAGCCGGACGGGAGCCCGCTGGTTAAATTCCGTAAGAAATGTGTATCTCCTGTCTTGTGCGGGCAGGCGTATGAATCCTTGAGAGAGTTGCCAACAAAGTACACGGGTTCTAATCGGGGAATGGCGGGAGGTAAAGAACGCGTACAGGAGATGAGCGCGTTAGAGAACAGGCCAATAGCCTCTAAGAGCGGTACGAGATTTCGGGTCTTGCGTAAGGACGGTAGGGTAAGCAATACGATCTATGCTCCGCCGACCCCGAGCGCGATAGCCGGGTATTTCGAGAGAACGACTCGCTATCCCTATTGCCGCCAGACGGCTTTCACCGGGACTGAGGTCGAGAAGTGGGCTCAGGCGCTAGAGTATATCCGGGCGGTCAACGGAGTGTTTGCGAGCGAACTGCCGGAGCGTTACGGAGTTCAAAAAAAGCGAGCCGATGCCACGCACCCGGATTTCGTTATTCCTCAAACAGCGTTTACTACCCTGACCATCAATCGAAACTGGCAGACTGCGGTTCATCAGGACGCCGGGGACCTGCGGGAAGGCTTTGGTGTTATGTCTGTGCTTCAGAAGGGACGCTACGAGGGCGGCTATTTCGTAATCCCTAAATACCGCGTGGCGGTCGATATGCGACACGGGGACGTGTTGCTCGCGGATGTCCACGAGTGGCATGGTAATACGAAGATCGTTGGCTCCCCGGATTACGAACGAATCAGCGTCGTGTTCTACTATCGTCAGAAGATGCTCCAATGCGGTTCCGCTGGCGAGGAACTGGAACGGGCCAAGAGCCGCAAGGCGGGCGACTCGTTGTTCGCCTATTGAAAAGTCACGTCAACGTGATCTCGCAATGAAAGAACAGCTCCCTAACATCGAAGCCTTCTCACTGGCTTTACTGAACACCGAAGACCTTGACCCTGTATATTGTATGCTATGGAGAGCCGGGCTCGAACCCGAGTTATTGAACCGATGGCTACTGGCCTATTTCTGGTTTTATCACGCCGGAGTCGCTTCACAGATTGCGGAGTCTTCGGACTTCTTTCATACGGCTCTGTGGGCGTTCGATAATAAATGGCCTAGAGGGGCGGAGCGCAGACACTTCAGGACTTCTCAGGCGAGAGATTCGATTCTGTGGTTCAAGCATACCTACGGGACGGCAGCTAACGCGATTGAGGCTCTGGGAGACGGGACGTTTACGCAAGTTGCAAGCCGCGTCAGAGCTTGGCCCATGTTCGGCCCGTGGATTACCTTTAAGGTCGCTGATATGTTGGAGCGCGTGCTGGCTCGATCTGTGAGTTTTATTGATTGTCGTCTGGATGGGGTCTACGAAGAGCCGGTGGAGGGGGCGAAGATCGCGGCAAGGGAATGGGGTAGGCCCGGCCTGAGTTTCAGCGACACAGTGCAATTGCTCTTACATGCGATTGGTTCGCGCAAAGCTCCGCCACGGTACGACCGGGCGCTGAACATTCAGGAGATAGAAACGTGCTTCTGCAAGTTTAAGTCGCATAGGCGCGGTCATTATGCGGTGGGTAAGGACACGAAAGAGATATTTCACGGCCTAACGGGTAGGGGTCCATTGGCTACCCGTTTGCAAGGGGCGTTGATGTGCAAGAAATCCTCATAGTAGGAGCCGGGCTGTTCGGGTCTATCGCGGCCAAGCTTTGCGAAGAGGCCGGATTCTCCGTTCGTGTCTTCGATGACCGGAGGGAGTATAGCGGCTCGTCGGCGGCTGGTTGCGTGATAAAAGACGAATGGTTGAGCAGCGTTGGTAGGGAAAGGGCGGACAAGAGTTTGGAGTTGCTGGATCGGCTGTATGGGCTACGAAGCTTAGAGTTCAAGACAGCGAAGTCTCAGACGCGAGGATTTGTCTTGGACCCGAAATTGGTACTATGCGAGGACCGTGCGCAGACAGAACGGATAGAGAAGGCGTCTCCCGGTCGAATCCAGACGGCGGCGGGGAATGTATATGAGGGTATTGTTTTGATAGCCGCTGGCGTGTGGTCGCGGGCTCTGGTTGGACGCAGAATGCCCCCCGTGAGAGCGCTGTGCGGTTCCTCTTTCGAGTTCGACGGGGAGCAGGGGGCGGGTATTGTAACCTACGCGCCTTACAAGCAGTGTACTTGGTTTCCCCGCGATGGCCGAACTTGGTTCGGAGATGGCACGGCGATACTTCATCACAGGTACGTCGATGCCTACAACGACAGGACGTTACAGCGGGCGGCGACTCAGGGGCTACGGAATCCGGTTCGGATGAACTTCGGAATGCGCCCTTACGTTGCTCCGGGCGGGTATCTGCAATCTTTCGGAAAGAACTTGTGGGTTAGCACCGGAGGGGCGAAGAACGGGTGCGTACTAGCGGCTATACAAGCATTGGAGTTCGTGAAAGGTATTACATGAAAACTGAAATCAGAACAGCTCAGTTGGTCGAGCGGGAAGCGGTAGAAGCATTGGCGCGGACGTTCCCGCTCTGGTCGGATAACGTTATTGCGGCGACGTGGCGCAGATGGAAGAACTGGGATGACTTTCCCCCGCTGATAGCCCTGCGGGTCTCCGAGAGCGGCGCGAGCTTAGAGTCTCTAGTCGGATTTCATTTCTTCACCGTTAACAAGCGATATCTCAACTGCTACTACATTGGAGTCGATCCGGCTTATCGCGGTCAGAGACTCGCGCAGAATCTGATCGAGGCGGCGCTTCTCAAAGCGTACCCGTTGAAGACCGAACGGTTCAAATTTAAGTGTCGCAAGGATAACCCGGAAGGGCTAGGGTTTTGGGATTGGATGGGAGCCCGCGCAGTCGCGCAGACCGAAAACGAATGGGTGTTCGACCAGTCTATGCTGGGCGCTGCCTCTATCGACGCTCTGCGAAAGAGATGGGCAACGGACAGGCCGGAATTCGTCCCAACGGATTCGATGAGGCGCTACGAGAAATACGGGACATTATGCGTTTAATCGCAATCGGCGGAGAGCCCGGTAGCGGGAAAAGCACGTTGGTCGGCGGGCTGATAGCGGAGCTTGGCGAATCGAGAAGGATTAGAAGCGGGCTCATTCGGGCCGTGGTCTTTGAGAGTCTAAAGCTGGCAATTCTTGGGGTGTACGACGACAGTCGGTTTCCCGGTACCGACCGGCTGAGTATGGCCGTTCAGCCGGAGACTATCAAATTCCTACAGGCGATGCGGCGCTCTAACCGCGATGACTGGTGCATCTTATTCGAGGGAGATCGGTTGTTCACAGCGTCGTTTCTCGGACAGGCGAGGGAGCTTGGCGCGGACGTGCGCTGCCTGATCTTGACGGTATCGCCCGGCGAGCAGCAGCGGAGGTTCCGCGAGCGACAGAGTAATCAGCCGGAGGGTTTTATCCGGGGCCGCAGGACAAAGATCGCGAATATACAGAAGGTTGTCGAACACGAACTATGGTCAAACGAGAATCCAACGGAACAGAGGCTGAACCAGCTCAAGCTCAAGCAGTTAGTCACGTCAACGTGACTCGTGTTTGCGCTTGTTGTGGAGCTGAGTATGATATCGCGAATTGCGATTGTCGGTTCAAATGCGCGGGCGGTTGTGGTCGGTGCGAATCGCATTGCAAGTGTAAGCCGTAGGGGGCTACATCATGCCTGATTCAGATTTGACAGTCCAAGGCTCCGGCGCATTCAGGGATTGTCGGTGGTGTCTAGGGCGGGGCTGTCTGTACTGTCAGGAAGAGTACGAAAAGGAAGCCGTTCGACGCTCCAAGCCGATTTTTACGGCGAGCATAGACGATCCGAAGGACATGGCCGCTCTTCGTAGGGTAATTGGATCGGAGGCTCTTCAGCGGGCTTTCGGACCGGGCGGCGGCGGGATCGAGGAAGTTGAATATAACGCGGCTGTTGAGTCCGTGGTACAGATATTGCGGAAGAGTAAGAAAGAAGAGACGTAGAAATAGCGATTGCTGGCGTTACGGGGCGATTTAAGGCACGTTTGGAGCTCAAGGCATAGTAAGGTATGGATTATGACGGAAAAGACGCTTAAAACGCAAATCTCGCGTTTCAGCCACGTCAACGTAACTATTTCTGATAAGGACTGATAGGTAGATGAAACCTTGTCCAAGCTGCGGTTATAGGCAGCTTCCAAGTGACCGCCTGATGCTCAGAGCTTATCGCATGGCATTCGGTGATATGCCGGTTATGGAGATGATGAATCGGGGCTGGTTATCATGCGGCTTCTCGGAAGAATCCGGTTGGCCGACCGTTGAACAGGTTCGTGATGCTCTTAAGCATTTCTTCAAAGACTTTGATATATCGGACTTATCGAGGGCGAGAGTTTGTAGGATAGAACCTGAGCGGATAGCGACTGAAGGGGCTTGAGCGAATGTCGAAAGACGAATTGATAGAGCGGATCGAGCGCGACTTTACTCAGGTCCGGGAACTGGGTAAAGGCGAAGACCTTGGATGCGGTACGGAACAGGAGCCGTTTAGCGTATGGCTCAAAGTAGGCGTTCAAAGCTTCGGTATCAACGGGCTCTCTTATAGCGACAAGTCGGAGGCTGAATGGATGGCGCATCAGCTAGCGGTCGGATTGGCGGGGCTGGTTACGGAGATTGACGACGAGGATGTGTTTGCGTTCTTGAAGCGACGGGCCGAAGGCGAGGGGATAACGAACGTATCAGTTGCGATCAAACGGTTCATGAAGGCCGGGTCGAACGTGCTGGCGAGTCCGCAAAAGAGGAAGGCTATTCCGAGAGCTTGGGTAGAGGCCGCGTTCATTCGTCAGAAGGGTAAGTGCGCGGATTGTCCAAAGAGGCTTCAGTTGTTCGACTCAAACGCGGACGACTACGCTACGGGGGATCATTCAGAGGCGCACAACGGAGGCGGGGAGCATAGTAAGCGCAACACGCGGGCGGTCTGTCAGTCATGTAATTCGAGCAAGGGAGATCGTGATCCGGTAGAGTATGCTAAAACAAGCGGGCATCTGATGAGTAATCTTGTTGGAGGCGAAGACTAGATGACTGAGGCGTACTACAGCGACGAGCGGGTAACGCTCTATCATGGGCGAGCCGAGTTAATCCTTCCGTATCTTGAGCCAGTCGATCTCACTGTAACAAGTCCTCCATACGATAACCTCAGAAGCTATCAAGGCTATGAGTTTGACTTTGAAACAATCGCAAAGGAACTCTATCGCGTGACGAAACCGGGCGGCGTGGTTGTCTGGATTGTGGGCGATGCGACGGTTGATGGAAGCGAGACAGGGACGAGTTTTAGACAGGCTTTGTACTTCAAAGATGCGTGCGGGTTCAATCTGCACGACACGATGATCTATTATAAGACTAATCCGACCCCGCAAATAACCAAGGTGCGCTATGTGTCGGCATTTGAGTTCATGTTCATCTTTTCGAAGGGCGCGCCCAAAACAATCAATCTAATTCAGGAACGGACTATCTATCACGGACAGGTAAAGAAACGGTTTTTGGAGAAAAAGTCGCGTGGTGATATCAAAAGCTGGAGCAATCCCGGTGACACAATCCTTGACCCGATGTGCGGCAGCGGAACCGTAGGCAAGATGGCCCGAAAGAACGGCTGCAAGTTCATCGGCATAGATGTATGTGCGGAGTATCTGGATATAACGATCAAACGCCTCAGTCAGTCGTTCCTATTCGATGATCTTGTTGGTGAAGAATGACGCCTGAGTTTCAATTCATATTTCAAGTCTGTCCACGATGCTCCGGGGCGACGCTTACCAACGTCCCGGAGCTTGCCGCGTTTATTCAGCGCTACGGCTGTGATCGTTGTCGAGAGCGGGAGTTTCAGTGTGAGAGGGTGCCGGACTCTGATAGGGCAGGAATTATCTCACAGCGCGGGCAGGGCTCGCCCGATCTTAGTGTAACGACCTTCCCGGACTTTTTGCAGAAGGCTTTTACGTGATCGTGGAATCGTAGGTTTAGTTCCTTCCTGAGCGCCAAACAGTTCGAGCCCTCAACTGTTCCGGCATTGATCGTCCCGACGACTTCCAAGACAGAGAATAGGTCGCCTTCCTCGATTAGCAGGACTCGTTGTGTTCCGCGTTGAAAGATGCTGAGTCGTCCGTTCTCTTTCTCAGTGTTGCTTTGGAGAGAGAACCCCAGTATAACTAGCGAGGCTCCGATTTCTTGTGCGGGTTTCATCTTTGTTCCTCCGTCAATGTCAACGTGACTTATCTTAGGTCTTGGAACTGGCTGACGTATTGAATTAGTTCGGGCGTAACCAGCCGTTCTTGGTTGAGGGCTAACAATCCGGCGAGCTTCAATAGGTTCTTCACATTCCTGCCGGAGATGTTCGGGAACATCGTAAGAAGCTCTTCGACTTGGTTAGGAGCAAGGACTATATTAAACTGCTCCGCGAGGACCGTCCATATTCTTACCAGCTCTTCCGGTTCCGGCTTCTCGTATCTAATCCAAGCGGTCGCCCGACTCATAATCGCATCGTCTATCTCTGTCTCTCGATTGCTGGTCATGAACAAGACGCCTCTGTAGTATTCGAGAACGCGCAGAAACACGCCTACGATTGCGTTCTGCTTGATGTTATTACCGCGAGCCTTCACGTACACGTCCGCTTCATCTAACAGCAAGATGGCTTGCCAACGAGTTGCGCGTTCGAGGACGGCTGTAAGCTCCTTTTCCAGAGCGTCCGGGTTGGTTCCTAACTGAGAACATTGGACGGTATAGAGCGGCTTATGAATAATTTCAGCGAAGACTTCTGCTGACAGGGTCTTGCCCGTGCCGGGCGAGCCCGTTGCTATCACAATGACTCCACCCGTTTTCCCGCGCACAATGTCTTCTAAGACTTCGCCGGAAGAACGAACGAGGATATCAATCAAGTCTCGCTTCGGTTTCGGGAGTACTAGCTTGTCGCCTATTGTCTCGTCGTAGACATAAGACGCTAGGTTTGTTACGTGAATTTCCACGTAGCGATACTCGCGCAGGTCGTAGACTTGAAGGAAGGGATGAACGGGGAGCGCTACTCCGCCTGATTCCTGTTCATCTTCGTCGTCGTCTTTGTTGCGCCGCTTAGTCCAATAGAGGTCTGAAATAATCGTACTCTCCCGGCTGCTTCGGCTGCTTCGGCTTTGCTTTCGTTCGAATTGATCGTCCATAACTACGCGAGTAGGAATCCCGTCTCGCTCCATCGACTGTAAAGACGTGCTCCACCAGCGTCCATCTGAAATCGTTGCGAATCCGGTTGCAAGGAATTGAGCTCCGGTCCGCGAGCAGATTTCAGAATACTTGTCCATCTCGCAAAGATAGGCGTCAACAAGCGCCGGTGTTTCGCGGAAATATTGTTTCTGTTTAAGTACGTCGGATACGAGCTTGCCGCCTTTGAGATCGTCTCGCCAGTAATGAATTCGCTCTTCCTTCTTTTCTCCTCGATAGTCTGAGCCGAGATTAACTACGACGTGGGCGGGGTAGTGTGGCTGACCCGGAACGTAGGCGATGTCGGTAACGTAGTAGGGAAGCATCTGCCCTTCGGATGATCCCCGAAACAGCCACTTATGTTCCGTCTCGCCTATGAACTGTCTGAGAGCGGTTTGGAGCGCTTCCAGCTTTGTGACCTTGGTGCCGCTCGGGTCGCCTAGTAGCAGCATGTAGGTCTTAATCTGTCTCGCTAGCGCCGTTTCTCCGTGTTCCTGCGCTATGTCCAGTAGCGCATCTATCTCGGAATCCGTAAAGCGCTCGGCTTCAATTTCTAGCGTTCGAGAATCGTCTTTGTAGCGCAGCGCGTCTTCCATGAACTGGCGCTTATGCGTTTTTACTAGCTCTTTGAGTATCGGTACTTTAATCTTGAGATTCATTTCTTCCCCTCCCAAACAGTCGGTTTATGATAATAACAGTCCCAGCAAGCTACGTTCTTTGTTCGGGCTTCTGTGCGAGTCATTTTCTCCATGTGTCCGCAAGACAGGTAAACCCAAAAGCGTTCGCCTCGCCGGGCGAAGAAGGCGAGGGCGCTCCGCTTAACAATCTTGACGATAGGCGCTTTGCTGCTCACTTTACCTCTTCCTCTTGCCCGGCTTTTGTGAACCAGTAAGCTGTAGCCGCTTCAACTTTCAGCTTGGCGTCCTGCAATTTTTCAAAATGCCCGAGATCGCTTTTTAGCCCCGGCAGTCGGGAGCAAGCGACGTATTTCTTAGGGTCTTCGCGAGGAACATTAGCTGAATAGCTAACCGAGCCGACCGGCCATTTTCCGACATAAAGTATCTCACCACTTCCGTATTGTCGGATGCCTGGCTTCCAAGTAAATTTCTTCATGGTTCCCTCCTTTTCGTCGTCGGGCTCTATTATGAGTCCGAGAGCTAGAAATGTCAAGAGTTATTTTCATTCTAGCTGAGATTTTTTTACGAGGCCGGAGGACAGCGGTGATTATCGAAGTCGGATTGACAGAGCGGGCGCTGGCAGGACTCGCAGACTCGCTCTGCTCGTTCGGGACAGGCCCGGCAAAACACGGTATATTTCGTCACGTCAACGTGACTTCTTCGCGACTGACTCTTCGATATCTTTTCGGCTTGCACCCAGAAGTCCTTAGTACCGTCGAGAAAGCCAAGATGGACCTGAGAGCCGGAGCCGCGTTTGCGCCGCTGAAGCAGAACGTAGTCTTTGTTCTTGTAGCGAGCGAGCATTAGTTAGAGGGCTCCCAAGCGCGAAGAAAGTTCGCGAGCTTGCTATGGCGAATCTGGCTCGTACCCATGATGCGATAGCATACTTCGTTGTCGATTGTGACGTACTTGATAACGCACCCGCTATGCTTGTCCCTCGTTTTATGGAACCGTCGCTCGTTGCTTTCTGGTACACGCGGAGGTTCCGGGCTATTCTCTTTCTTCATTGTCATTCTCCTGTTCCGGTTCGACAACTTGAAGCGACTCGTCGTAAACCGGGTCTTCGTAGATTGCGCTCATAAACATTTCTCCCTGTGTTCTGCTAAAGCTCTATCGGAGGCTTCCTGAAAGGAAGAGCCTCTGACTGTGTGAGGGCAGTCTCCGGTTATTAGAGCGAACCGAAATCCAGCTTCGGCTACAACAGAGCTGACCGGGACAGCCGTATATCCTTGCTTCCAGCCTCTGCTTACCTCGACTGCGCTTTTTGTCGCCCGGACTGCAAAGGTAATTTCAAACTCGGGCGGGTCGTAGGATAACCCGCGTTCCCGCAAGATCGCGAGCAATTCTATCTCGCGCTCCTGTCTGCGAGACTTCCGGCTCCGAGCCTGTTGTTGATTCAAGCTCCCGAACCGGCCTTGATTGCTCTCAGCGAAATAGCTCAAAGTGTCGTCCTTGAACTGTTCGGACGCGAGTTTGCTGAGTTCGAGTGTGATTTCTGCTTGATTCATTTGTTTAATGCCGCGCTGAACCCGCCTCGGAGAGCGATTAGCTCTTTGGCGGCGTTCAAATCAAGAACACGCCTGCGGGTTCGGCTGATATGCTGAATAATCTGTTCGGCTTTGATGCCGTGGTTCAGGTAAATCGCTACTGAGGCTGCAAACTGTCTCCACGGACGATTCCCGCGAGAACTATTGCAGCGCGAGCAGCAGGTTACGAGATTCGTGGCCTCGTTTGACCCGCCACGAGAGTAGGCCGTAAGATGATCGAGCGTTAATCGGACTCCCTCTTCCACGCCCTGATCGCAATAAGAACAGGCTAGGCCGTCGCGGAGATAGATGGCAACGCGCTTCTCCGGCCTAATCCAGTTCATTCCTTGGTTCTTAACGTTGCGACTTTCTCTTTTGGGCGTTTGCTTCATGGTAAGGCTATTATCGTCGAAGGTAAAAGGAATGTCAAGAGTTATTTTCTATCTAGAGGGTGGAAAGTTCTATATGCTGCCCCTGCCTTTTCTCTTCGGAGCGAAAGGATTCGTCACGTCAACGTGGCTCAGGGGCGGGATAACCCGACCGATGCGACTGAAAACCTCTTTGAACTTGCGGGGATTTCGCCCGAAGTAGACGAACGTCTGTCCGCGAACTGCGCGGGACGCCGGGGTTCCGTCCGGTTTGATAAAGCATATTCGATCTTTGACGCAGCAAACCGGGTATCTAACCCAAAGGTCTTCGTACCAGTTGTAGCCGGGAACGGAGTTGACTAGAAGGATACCGCTTTCGATATTGCCGGAGCCGTATTCGAAGCGCATCTTGTTCGCCCAAGCAGCCGCAACAGACCCGTTACTTTCGTTCTTTCCATAGGGCGGATTGCAGAAGACGCGCCCGAACCAAGCTCGCATATGTCCGCTGTCCGACTCTTGCCAGAAAGTTCCAGCCTTGATCCAAGACTGGGGGAGCGGGTGAGACGCCGGGTCAAGGTCGATACCTCCGAGCGTTTCCCTGACAAGTTCGACATACGCAGGCGGGGTATACAATTCGGTAGACCCGCTGATAACAAAAGAGCCGCAAGAGGCTTTGCGGCTGGTATAAGGCGAGGGCTCGCGGGGCTCCGGCTCTATTGCGAGCGCGAGCTTGCGATCCGAGAAATTGATTACCCTGCTCATATCTTCTCCTGAGTCTCGGTGTAAACCGGGATACTGATAATTTCTTCCTCGGTCGCCTTGATCATCTCAGCCGGGACTTCGAATATCTCATGTCTGGAATGTCGCGTCTCAACGCAGATAACGCGGAAGTCTTCGCCGAACGTAAACGGATTCTTATTCGGCTTTGACCATAACCAGACCGGATGAACCGGGCTGTAAGAGTAAGGCGAAGGAATGTCCGCCTGTCGCGGGATGTATCCAACCGGCTCGTCGCTAAGTTCGCAGTTGAACCGAAAATAAGCCGCGTGTCCTGTGATTGTCTTGATCTTCTTGAGTGGCATCTTGGTTCTCCCGAATCACGTTGACGTGACTTTTAGAAAGCTATAGACTGCGGAGCGTTAACGACTTCCTCGCTGAGTATCGTGGCCTTGCTCGGGCGTTTGCCAAACCCAAACTTAGGATCGTCGTTGCTCGGTTCAACCGTCGCTGTGAATCGAACCTTATCGCCTCTCTCGGGGCTCAGGGTTGAAGGGACGGTCACGTATACGCGAAAGCCGCGATCATCTTTGACGACCATCTTCAGCGTCGGGCCGAAATCGCTCTCCTGTACTTTGGTGCTGAGAACGGTCCCGATGATAACGATGCGCCCGGTCGGACAGTCTTCTGCGGCTTCCCGCTCTTTCTCAAACTGTAGCTCGCGATCACTCTTCCCGCCGTTCCGTTGTCGTTCGTAATATTCCTGAAGAAGTCTGCGGCAGAAGTCAACCTGTCTCTCGGATATTTTGCCGTACCGAATCAGCTTCCGGGATATATCGAGAAAAATCGGACCGACTTCGCTCGCGATTGGGTTTAACATCCATTCGGCCAGTTCCGGGGCTGCTTGCTGAATGAAGGTTGAGGCAGCGCCGAATGCTCGTTGAGACTCGCGAGCGCTAGCGGCGTGTTCCTTGAGCCGTTTAATGTCGAACGCTCGGCGGTCTGCGCATCCAAAACGATCAGCCGCGCAGGTATCGCCTACTGCTACGACTTCGCCGTCGATATGACGGTAGATTGAAACGTAGCGAATGTGAGCGCCGCAATGATCACACTGCGAAGTACCCTTGTTGGAATCGAAGTGGATTTTGGCTCCCTCGCGCTCCAAGAGATCGTGAGCGGCTTTGTAGTCGGCGTGATCGTAAGTAAACGCCAAGACTGTTCCAAAGGCGGTGTCGTATGAGGTCTGTTCTTTGGCGCTCACGAAAGAACCGGGAGCCGGGAAGTTGTCGAAAGAGCCTACATAATTGTAGTTCGCCGGATCAAAGTTCTTTGGGCTGTGAATGTCTGTTCTCATCTTCTGGTTCCTCCCTTTTGTCGTCAAGGCTGATTAGGTGTACTTTATAGTAAAGCTCGCCGGACGCTTTATTGCCTCTAGCTCGCGTTGAGCTTTAGCGACGATTTCCGGCTTGGCCTTGGACGAATACTCTTCTATCCAGTCCTGCGTGATAACCAGTAGGCGAGCCTTGGTTTGCTCTGAGCGAGCGATGCCGCGCTCAGCGCAGTACGCTTCTACTTCCTCTTTCGTTCGCAACATTACCGCGTTATCGGTGTAGAAGCGGCGTAGGGCGTATCTTTCTTCATTCGTATATACCGCCGTTCCCTGTCTCTTCCCCCACGACTCGATACGGACCTGGGGAACCCAGTATTCAGCTACACCGGCTTCATTATCGCCTACGGTAACCCAGTAAACCACGTCGCCTTTCTTCAGCGCCGGTTTGTTTGCTGTCTTTGTCATAGCTGTATTATCGGTTCTTTGGGCTGGAATGTCAAGAGTTATTTTCAAAGCTCGGCGGGAAAAGTTTGCTTGATTTCTAACCGTTGTAACGAAAGAAAATAATTCTTGACTTTGAAAACAAGAATGGAGTATAATGGTTCAGGTTGGCGATGATACCGGAGAATCAAATCGACAAGACAGTTCTACTGCAAACGCAGTATTGTTCGGCGGACGGAGTCCTCTGGACGGGAAATGTCTGCTGCGCGGCCTGCTTTTCCACATGGTATACTGAGATGATGACGACGGAATATAAGCGGATTGAGCGCTGTCCTGTCTGTTATGAGGTCGCGGCGATTCCCGGTTATCGATTTGCTCAATCGGTGTTGGCGCACTAAAAAGTCACGTTGACGTGACGGGAGACGTGGAATGGAATGGATTCATAAGCTAGGTACAAGCGAACGGGAGTTGGCGAAGCGATTGATTGTAGCACTCGAAAGGCTTCGTTCTCCCGTTGTTGGACTAGATCAGCTAGCCGACGAGAGAGTCGGTAGATTTCTCGACGGGTTTGACCGCGCGGTTGATGCGCTGGAGGGGCCTCTGGTTGAACCGGGCTTTCACAAGGTTCGTATCGTGTTTCTCGATACGGGCATAACAATCGAAGGAAAGGAAATATCAAAGATGACAATCAAGGATACTCAGGAGTTTACGCGGGAGTACGGCAAGCCGCTCGATAAGAGGGGCGCTACGACTTCCGTTGAGGCGGGGAGCGAGAAGTGGGAGGCTTCTGACGACGCGGTGACGGTCGTTCAGGACACGAGCAATCCTCTCAAGGCAAAGATTACGGCGAATCACCCGAGTTCGCTGGACGCGGGCGGCGTGCCGGTTCCGACCGTGGTCACGCTGACAGCCGATGCCGATCTCGGTGAGGGCGTGAAGCCTGTTTCGGTTTCGGATGCGATTATCGTCACGACAGGCGACGCGGTCGGGTTCGGGGCTCCGACAGACAGCGAAGTCACAGAACAGCCGTAAAAGATTTGATTCGTTTCTCCTTGGTGGCTTAAAGTCTGGCGGCGAGTTTCTTTTACGGGTTACTCGCCGTCAGCAATTTTTCAAGAAGGTAAATCACAGATGAGTGTTCTTCAAGAGGGGGTGGACAATCTCTTTTGCAACGTTACGCCAATCGAAGAACCGATTATCATGGAGCCGCCCTATACGATGGTCATTAGAGGCGCTGGCGGCGGAGTCTGGGTTCATCACGTTGACGCGCAAGGGAAACCAGCGGGCGGCGAATACAACGGCGTTCATTATAAGGACATCAACGAACTATTTGATTCGCGCTAAGAAAGGGAAAATGAAGCAATTATGACCTTCGATCCTATCAAGCGGCGGGCAATGGACTTGGCTATAGCGAGCTTGGATAAGCGGTTCGGGAAGGGTACTCTGACAACCTTGAATACTAAGCCGCTGGAAGTCCAAGTCATCTCGACTGGCTGTATGGCTATTGACCTTGCTCTCGGGGTCGGCGGTATTCCAAAGGGAAGGATCACGGAGCTGTATGGACCGGAGGGCGGGGGCAAGTCGTCCTTGGCTCTTCACATGGTAGCTATCGCGCAGCGCACGCTTACCGGAGCCTGTGCTTACATCGACGCCGAACATGCGCTCGATACGCAATACGCTAAGAATCTCGGAGTATCGGTCGAAGACCTGTTTATCGCGCAGCCGGGATGTGGTGAAGAGGCGTTGGAAATTACTGAAGCGCTTATCCGCACCGGAGCGACCGACTTGATTATTGTGGACTCCGTTGCTGCGCTCGTGCCTCGGGACGAACTAGCCGGAGAGATGGGCGACAGCTTGCCCGGTAAGCAGGCGCGGTTGATGTCTCAGGCACTCAGGAAGCTAACAGCAGTGGTGGCCCGGTCGAATACTTGCCTTGTTTTTATCAACCAGATTCGATCAACGATAGGCGGCTCTCAGTGGGGACCGAACGAGACGACTACGGGCGGGAGAGCGCTCAAGTTCTACGCCTCGGTTCGGATGGATATCCGGCGCATCGGAAGCGTCAAGGACGGCGAGCAAGTTATCGGAGCCCAGACCCGTTTGAAGGTCGTCAAGAATAAAGTGGCACCGCCATTCCGCGAAGCGATATTCGAACTAATCTATGGCAAAGGTATCTCCGGTATGATGTCGGTTCTCGATCTCGCAGTTGAGCATAAGATCATAGAGAAGAGCGGCGCGTGGTTTTCCTACAAAGGCAATCGACTCGGGCAAGGCCGGGAGAAAGCACGGGAGACGCTGGATTCTGATGCCGTGTTGCAGGCAGAGATCAGAGAAGCGGTTATGGCGAGCGTCGCTATCCAGCAGGCCGAGAAGTCGAAGGACACGCAAAAGAGCGGGGCGGTAAGTTAATGCCCGACCATGAGCATAATTGGATTGATGACCTTGTCGCTTGTAAGTATCGCTGCGCGCTTTGCGGTTGCGAGGTTTCGCATGAGCTAGCACGTCAGTTTGCAGAAACATCTGAGATTGCTATCACTCCGGCGATTCTTAGTCAGCTAGCGCGCACTACAGGAATCGTGATTATATGAAATCGGACCCGTCTAAGTATAAGTACGAGTATCCTGAACACACGACCGCCATGCTCGCTGAATGGGCGACGTTGGTTCCGCCTCCGGTTCTTTGCCATCATTCTCGGCACAACGTTCATTGCTCGGCTTGTGTTCATCATGCTACTTGGGCGAGCCGATTAAACGAAGCGAAAGAGGTTCTTGGTGTCTAAAACCGGACTAAAGCCGAAAACAACCTATCATAGGCTTCTAAAATGCCCTTTCCCGGCGTTCTAAGGCGTTTTAAGGCACGTTTGGGGTCAAAAAGGTACCATGATATGGATTGGGTCGAAAAAGTCGCTTAAAACGCAAATCTGAGAGATTCGTCACGTTGACGTGACTGAGAAGTTTTATGCAGCAGAAATGGACTAATTGCGTGATTGACGCGTCGATGGGATGCGTGGACAGGCTGTTTACGTTCTGCCCGATAGAGGGCGATATAAACGGCGAGTTTTCCGTGGTAACGGGGATGAACATCGTGTCGTCGTGTATTCCGAGCGGTATGAATTGTGTTGCTGTAATTCATCCTGACGGGGACGCGGCTGTTGGCGAGTTCTGTGTTTTGTATCAAGCCGAACTGAGTGCTTTGCTGAAGGGCGGAGAGAAGTGAATCAGAGTTCTATAGAATGGACTGACGCGACGTGGAATCCGACACGCGGCTGCTCGCTCGTTTCGGCTGGCTGTACGAACTGCTATGCTATGAGACAGGCGCATCGCTTCAGCGGCAAGGGCCAAGCGTATGAAGGTCTGACGCGACTGACGAGCAACGGGCCTGTGTGGACCGGGGACGTGCGATTGGCTGAAGACAAGCTGGAAGAGCCGCTTCACTGGAAGAAGTCGCGTCGAATCTTTGTCAACTCGATGAGTGATCTCTTTCACGAAACACTAAGCGACGAAGACATCGACAGGGTATTCGCGGTGATGGCGCTCTGTCCGCAGCATATCTTTCAGGTGCTCACGAAGAGGCCAGAGCGGATGCAGAGGTATATGGCGGAGTACGTCATGGGTGAGCGGCGGCTTGGCGATGCTCTCGGAGAAAGAGATTCGTTAGCGACAAGGTTGCTTGTAGCAAAACATGGGTACGGAGTAGAGATGGGCCATCGTCCGCCCTATAGTGCGCCAAAGCATGTCCATCTTGGCGTTTCCTGCGAAGACCAGAAGACCGCAGACGAGCGAATCCCGTGGCTGTTGAAGACGCCAGCGGCGATTAGTTGGGTGAGTTATGAGCCCGCGCTAGGTCCCGTCGATTTCACTTCTATTCGGATTCCGCTTGCTGGGGAATCCTTCAAAACGATCTCCGCATTAGATGAAACAGACGAGCTTAATAAAGGACAGCAACGATTCCGTCTTGACTGGATCGTATGCGGCGGCGAATCAGGACCGGGCGCAAGGCCGTTTGATGTTCAATGGGCTCGTGATGTGCGGGATCAATGCAGAGCGGCAAACGTCCCGTTTTTCATGAAGCAGATGGGATCGCGGCCCGTTGATATCTGCGGAACCCCTTGTGTTGATATCAATAGCGCTTTATGCCAGTGTCAGAACGGTACTCGATGGCCGATTAAGCTGGGAGACAAAAAAGGCGGGAACTGGTACGAATGGGAGAAGGATTTACGCGTTAGGCAGTTCCCCTCCGAAAGTCACGTCAACGTGACGGAAGGGGCTGAAAGATGAGCATTGGATATAGAATTTTCCTTGTGGTGGTATATATTCCTCTGATACCGATTGTTGTTGTTCTGATAGTTATCGGCTCGGTGCTGTTCGCAAGCGCGGCTATGGCGGTTACTTCGCATCGGTGAAACAGAGCGGCGGGAACGAGCGAGGAGCGATGAGATGAGCGAGCGATTAACCGAAGACGAGATAGCCAGCTTCGAGCAGTACGCACAAGCAAAGGATACTGAACCCGATGGCACGCAAGCACAGTGGGCAGATTACACGTTGCGGCTGATTGCGGAAGTGCGAAAGAACAGGGAATTTGAAGCAGCCGAGGGGCGAGTTAATGAATGGCTTCAAACCGATGGCGTTGAAATTGCGAAGTCCGCCGCACAGCAAGAACGGAACCGCCGAGCTACCCCAACCCCACCCGATGACGTAGCGGGGCTGATTGAGGAAGCGCGGAAGGCATGTCGATGTCTGTGGCTGGAAGTCCATGAGACGATTGCCAACGACGTTGAAAGGAGAGTAGGGGCTGTCGCCGCCGCCCTAGAATCCCTCAGCGGGGGGGCGGGCGGTGCTGGCGGAAGCGCTATCGATCATCAATCTGCATCGCGATAACAACACGCTTTGGCTTGATGTGAAACGCTCTGATCTGGTCACGGAAGATGAAGACGGATCATCGCCATTATGGGTCTATCAGGTAGAAACGGTTCGCAAAGCCCTCGCGCTGATTGGCGAGGGCGAGAAGGAGCAAGGTCGATGAGTTCGGGCATTGTGATTTGTAGCAAGTGCAAGCATGAAGTACATCAGATCGGTTGGCTTGAGACCAAAAAGGGCCGCGAGCATAACTGGCAGCACTGCGACACGCGCTCACCAATATGCGCGGGTGCGACTGCGGAGTATCCCAAAACTACTGGCGACATCGCGGGTAGTTGGTGCGGAATGGACGATATTTGATCTCTCCCGCCACTGGCGGTTGAGGAAGGACCAGAAGCGCTAAAAGCGATCGTTGATCTGATGATGTATAACGCACCCAAGGGCGCATCGCAGAAGGTGACGTTTGGGGACGGATGGTATGAGATTGCCGTAAAGCCATGCCGTGCGCCGGGCGAGATCGAGGAGCGAGACAATGACAAAACGACAAGAAGCTGAAGCAATCGCAACCGTTCTACTCGACACCGGACCTGACGGTACGCGGCGAGCATGTAACAGTCCTGAATGCGAGAAGGATTATCAACACGAAGGCGAGTGTACGCCGATGACGATAGACGAAGTCCTGCGCCGATTACGGAATAACCAACATGATCATGACGCGCAGAGGTTTGTCGTGCGTTTATTAGGTTCAGCAACATACAAGGGCGAAAGGTATGAGCCAGCTCGCGTAGCAGTCCGATGTGCCCGATACGAGGAGGCGGCGCGTCTTCTAGCTGCCCTCGCATCGCACTCGCCTGCTATGACGGTTGAGCAAGCTTGTGAGATTTTATGCGAGGCAGAATGGAAAGGACGGAAGGACTGGAAGCCCGTTGACGAAGGCCGGGAGGCAGTATCTGGAATTGCTGGCCATTTTGAGAACTACTCCCCAGTTGACGTAATCGCAATCGCGCAGGGCATAATCGACCGGAAGCGGGTTGTGGAACTGGAGACGCAGCTTGAACAAAACCTTGCCCACCAAATCGGCGTTCCGTTCGCTCCGGCCGATGACGAGATTCACACGCCCGCACCGATAGTAGGCGAGCCTGTTCCGGCAACACTTGGGGAACCGTTTACCCGGCCAGCCTTTCCGATTGAGGCTCCGGTAGAAGGAACGGATCGCTATCAGGGCCACAACAAAGGCGCATTTGATGATGGCTACGAAGCGCGGTGTGTTCACGATGCAACGATCACTGAGTGTCCGTCTATTGAACAGTCGGGTTGGGCTTATGTTCAAGCATGGCGTGCAGGCTGGTGGGATGCGGATCGAGAATTGAGAGCAAGGGCAGACGAACCGGCTCACGATGAGGGGAAGGATTAACCCGGCGCATTCTTTCAGCGCCGATGTGGAGATAAACAATGAGTAAACGGGAATCTTATAGCTGCAACAAATGTCGCAAGACAATTTCTCAAGGGCTGAAGCTAAAAGAATTTGGCGACTTGATTCAGGGCGCGGCTACAGTAGACGGTTCACTTCATTTCTGCGGCTTAGGGTGTTTGCGGGAATGGAGCATGAAAGCTGTCATCGTAGGCGACGGACTGGAAGATACCGCAATGAGTCTGATGCCTCACGGCGAACTATCATCACCAAAACTGAAAGGAGTAGTTGTCCGATGAACCCTAACAAAACGGCCCACCATCCAACTAGATAGCGGGCCAAGGAGAAACAAACGTGATTCGGGGCGGCGAAGTATTCAACCGGCGTTCATTCCTACTATACGGGCTCGCGTTGTTTGGCGCTCTAACGATCAGCTTTACGCGCAAACGGCGAATGTACTGTAGGAACACGGCAGATTGCCCGAAGTGGGCAGCTGGACATTGTGTAGGCTGCGTTTGGTATGCGCCAGATAACAGGTGCATCTGCGATCAGTTTCAGAGGCTGCGAAGACGCCTCCAACCCGGCGAGATGGAAGCGTAGATAGCAGAGAGGGTAAAGGCTTGGCAGACGAAGTAAAACAACCGGAAGAAACTAAGGCTAAGCCGGGGCAACCCGTCAACTCGGACGAAGTCGTGGATTGGACGCCAAGGTACGGACAGTCGAATCAACTGCTCTGTAATGCCAAGAAAAACACTT
>Ga0070693_100000004_pt1 | contig 94899 bp, 70 predicted proteins | sample KBSK1103metaG_FD_65472 | JGI IMG/M metagenome (GOLD analysis project Ga0070693, IMG submission 65472) | Corn, switchgrass and miscanthus rhizosphere microbial communities from Kellogg Biological Station, Michigan, USA - KBS K1-10-3 metaG | ecosystem: Host-associated > Plants > Roots >...
GTCTTTCACCCACTGGTCCATGTCCGTGATCAGCGCGCGCCAGTACCACTGGACGGGATTAGGGTTGTAGCGCTGCTGGGCGTTTGAATCCGGTGAACCGGGATTGTTTTTTTGCGGAGGGAACGGCGCGGAAAAATGCTGTAAGCCGGCGAGCATGTAGACGCGAACATTTTCGCCGAAGTTCGCGTCGTGTACACCGTCCGGGGAAGTGTGAATCAGAGAGGCGGAGCGGCCCCAATATTCATAAGAAGTATTGGTGAAAAATATTTTCGGTGTGTTGTGGGATTTGCTCGGAGCATCGAACAAGCCGGCGGTTTCTCCGCTCTCGGGGTCGGTTTCCGGAAGATCGGTGAAAGGGAACAAATCCGTCGGAAAGAAAATGCTGGAGAGAGGTTGAGCGTCGCGCGAAGGCTGGGCAAAACGATGATTGAAGCTGCCGCGGCCCGCGCCGGCGACGTGAGCGATGACTCCGTCCATGACCTGGCGGCCCTGTTCGTCGGCATTGAAATCCTGGTAGAGAAAATGACGGAGGAAGCGTCCGCTCTGAGAAATTCCGACGGCATAGACGCGATGAACCGGCGCAGTGGATTTTGGATCGTATTTTAGATAAGAGAGAAAATCGCGGACAGAGGCCAGGCCGAGGCCAGCGACAGCGGGATCCTTCGCTTCGTAAACGACTTCATAAATTTTGCCCGGCTGGAATCCGCCTTCCAGACGAATGTAGTGCGGATCGGTTACAAGATGGCCATCGACGGTGTGGGCGAAACTCCACCGGTTCCGGGCAATTGTTTGCCGCTGGCCTTCCGGCGTTTCGCGGACGGTCAAGATATCGTTCACACTGTTTGGATCGTCGACCGGATAGCTCTTTCCGCCTGTTGGTCCGAGGAGAAAATGTCCGAGAGGCATGTCTTCCAGTTTTTGCGCGGGCGTGAAATCCGAACGCACCAGGCCACGAATCGTTTTTCCTGCCGGATCGTGAGCAACGGGAGCAACGAGCCGCAGGCGGTCGCCTTGCTCGGCGAGGTCCGCTTCCCAACCGACCCAGGCGATGGTGTAACCTTCGCGCATAAGGAAGCCATCGCCGAATTCGGCCTTTGGATCGGAAGAGGTAACGCCGTTAACGATATGCAGAATTCCTTTTCCGCCGCGGTTTGAAACTTCGAACAAAACCGAGCCGTTCCCTTTGTCCATGTCTTTGGGTTTCAGGAGATAGAGGTCGGCGGAAAATTCGACTTCGCCTTGCGCGTTGCGCGGCGCCTTGTCGAGGTCGACGATCGGTCGGTTGTGTAGATTTGCTGGATCAACAGAAAAATAGACGCGTCCGACAATTTGTTCGTAGGCCCCGGCCAGACCGGAGGGACGGCCATCCTGAATGTCGATGCGGGAAATAATCTCCACGCGTGTGACATGCGCTTCCGCGCCAGCCGCGGTTAGCAGAAATATGGCAATTGAAAAAATCCAAACGATACGAGCACGCAAATGACCCATAAGGAGCCTCCAGAGAGGCCACAGCTTACATCATTGCTTGCCGAAGCCAACCCCGCTGATACAGATTTTATACATGGTGGTGCGATCGAATTTCAGCTTGACGATGCTGAGTTTGGCGGGATCGAATGGCCTGGAATTGTCAGCAGTGCGAAAGGCGGAAAGCGGCGCGCGAACGGTCTGAAAAATCGTTTCCCAATCCTGGTCGTATCCCTCGTCATCGAGAATCTGTAGTTTCGTAAACTCTTCCTTGAACGGGGGCGGGATGGAGATGAACTGGCTCACGAGGGCGCTGGCTGTCACGCCGTCGGTGGTGACCAGTTCGATGGTGAAGTCCGGCGATTCGCGTTCCTTTTTTTTAGATTCTTCCTTCTTCTTGGCTTCCTCTTTTTTCTTTTCCTTTTCGTCGTGCTTCTGCTTTCCAGGGAGATCCACATCTTCGTCCATGGCAGCGACGGAGAGTTCGAACGTCGAATGCGAGCTCAAATGCCAGTTCGAAATGGCGGCCGGCGGGAGGGTGATCGAATAGGTTGCGGGAGGAGCATCCTTAGCGCGGTTCCACCCAAGAAAGACGCCGTTGTATCCGCGATCGCCGGAACGCCAGGGGATCTTGCCCTCATTCCAGATCGAAAGATTCTCGCCTTCGATACGTCCGCCGGGAGCGGTGGTCGTGGTGAGGTCGGCGTCTTCGTCGAATGAGGCGAGCGGAGTGTAGCTCGCATCCTGATAGCGATTGATGTAAAGCGTGTCCGGCAGCCAAGCGCGGGCAACGCGCCAGTCTTCGAACAGCGGGAGATATTCGCGATGGTCTTTGAGAGTGGCTTCGAGAAATGCAGAAATATAAGTTTTCGAGATGCGGCGCTGCTCTTCGGCGGGCATTAGCGGCTTGAGATTGAGAAGCCAGCCGAGCGGCTTGCCGGCATCGTCGCGGCCCCAGGAGGTGTTGAACTGGCCGTGATTCGCGCGGTAGGCGTAAATCTCGGCTTTGAACCACGGGCCAGGCTGTGTGTAGCGGACATGATCCCATTGGCGGCTGCCGTCAAACGAGGAGACGTCCATGTCGTGGGCGCCTTGCAGAGTGAGATAGCTCACGTCCTCAATCCAACGAGGTTGTCCTGCGGGTTTGTACTGACCGTCGGCGGGAGCGATGGCGACGACGGCTTTGATGGAAAAGCCGTAGTCGAATTTGATGTTGGCGTCTTCAGGAGCGTACTTCATGCGATTGAAGGCCGCGGCGGTGGCGGCTGCTTCTCCGCCGCGCGAATGGCCCATCAACGCGATGCGCGACATGTCAACTTTGCCGTGGAACGGATTGCCTTCGGCTGCGTTCCACTCCCGCCAGAGCTTCAGATGTTCGAGTAACATCCATCCGCGGACAGCTTGCTGCTTGGGCGGGTCGTGGAAGAGGCCGCTATTCAGAAAATTTTCATCGATCGAAACGAGGATGATGCCACGACTGGCGAGCAGTTCGCCAAGATAGGCATACCCCTGATCGGAAAAATCCGCCATATTGTGATTTCCGTGCACGATTAAGGCGAGCGGAAACGGTCCGGGCCCATCGGGATACCAAACCCGCGCGTTCAGCGGAAGTTTATCGACATCGAAGCCCCAGTATTTTTTTCGCGACCAGCGCTTCCAGCCGCCAAAATCCTTGAAGAAGTCCGATGCGTCGACGGTGCGCGTCTTGATGACGACGTTCGAACCATATTCGGGGCGGCGCACGTCATTGCCGACGCCATAAAAAAGCTTTTGGACGTGGAACGGTCCGGGGGCAGACGGATCCGGCGCGGACAGCTTCGCGGGCATGGAACTCGCCGGTGGCTTCCAGGAGATGAGCTTTTCCATCGAGCCTTCGTGAGCGAAAAGCCAGACGAAATAAACATTCCCGATGAGAGCAAGGATGAAAAGCGAGGCGACGACAATTTTTTTGCTTAGGGCAGCCTGTCGTAGATTGCTCCAGAAAAAGGTGGCGATAGTGGCGCCGAGGATTCCTTCGGTAAGACCGAGCAGAACCGCCATTGGAACGGCCACCTCAGGCGGTCCCCACAGGACCATAAGAATCACGCAGGAGCCAAAGATGAAACCGGCGGCAAAGCGCGGCAATGCTCGGGCGATGGTGAGAAGGAATGCGATCAGGAGGGCAACCAACGGAATGAAAAGAGCAGCGAAGACGATACAGAACGCGAAATCGAATAGATAACCGAATCCCGTGTGGAGATAGAGGCCGCCGATGACGACGCAAGCGGCAGCGGCAGCCAGCGTTCCCCAAACGGCGCCGCGGCGCGCTTCGGGCCCGGGACGGATGTCTGCCCACTGCCTCAAAAACCAATCGCGGAGCCTGCCCCATCGAAATTTTCTTTCAGGTCGCGGCAAGGCGTCCTGTGGATCCAATGCGGGGTTCGAAGTGATTAATTCGTCCATGGACATGGATTACTCCGGGATGTGCGGTTAGGAGTTGCGAGCTGACGGAATTGTACATGGGTTCAGGTGGGCTGCGCGGTTGAGGCGCAGCTCAAGCACTAAGACGATGCTGCGATGCAGAGGTCTGGTGATCAGTCAGGAAAAATTTCGCCTTGGCGGGGGATGCGGATGCGGTGATCCGTGAAAGGCGCGTGCATGCTTGGGATTTCGGCAGGAGGCATGTGGCAGGTGACGCAAGCTTCTGAGCCGACGGGGCAGGCTCTTCCAGGGTGGTCGCGCGAAATTTGAGTGCCGCGTGTGACATGACATGCGAGGCATTTCACGTCATAGGAGGCGGCGTCGCGCACGACCGGTTCATGCGGGTTGTGGCAGGTAACGCACTTGAGACGCGTATCCCCCTTACCCCAGCACCGGCTTCGTTCGAGACGATAGGGCTGGAAACGCACATTGCGTACACCGGTGGTCCCGGCGTCCAGAACGTCTCCCCAAGTGCGATGGCACGCGCCGCAGAAATCCACGGAAGCGATCGGACCAAGCGAAGCGGGATTGAAGATTGCACGCCGGCCTTGATCAATTTTTCCAGACTTCATCGCGGCAACGTGCTTGGAGCCAGGGCCATGACACGCCTCGCACGTAACTCCGGGCGTGGAATGATAAGGATCGAAGCGATTGTTGGTAGTTGAGGAGGTGGTGTGGCAGCCGAAGCAATGCGAAGTCTCGTCCACGGGCATGCGACGGCCAAGAGCGGCTTCGAGATTGGCGGGCATGCCTTCAGGATGGCCTGTGGCGATGTCGAGACTTTGCAAAGCGTTGTAAAAACTCAGGCGAGTATCGTAGATCGCGCCGTTGCGCTCGAAAAGATAGGCTTGGCCCTTGTGGTTGAAACCGAATGCCCAGATCAGAGGCTCGGTGATGGAATTCGTTTCGTTCGCGACGGAGAAATTCCATTTATCCTTCTCCTTGAAAAATTTATAGCGATAGGGACCTGTTTGAGAGGTCAGGGTCTGGAATTGTTGAAGGATTGAGGAATCTTGCGCGAGCATGGAAGCGTGTGCCATGGGCGTGGCAGCCCAGGCTGCGGCTTCGTTCGAATGACACTTTGCGCAGAGGGCCTCGCCGACGAAGTCTTCTTTTGGTGCCGTTCCTTTTGTTGGCCACCAGCCGGGGGATTGGACGCGATTTTCGGTGGTCATGGGGAATTCCATCGCGGAGGAATCGGTCTTCGGCGTTTGAGAGAAAGCGGCGAAGATTGCGGCCAGGACGGCAACACAGAAGAACAGAAAAGTTTGAACCCAGAGTACGCGCATCGGGATGTGAACCCTCAACCGCGAGCTAAAGACCAGGAATCGGCGCTCATCTTTTCATTGATCGTGCGACATACCGGCCATTTTGTGGGCCGCAGGCTTGCGCCGGAGAGCGGCCATGACCGAGTCGTCCGTGGGAACGAAATAGCCGACGACGATGCCCATGGCGCCGTCACGCAGGGATTTTCCCGTGGTGTTGTCGTAGGTTGCAGAGATTTTGAGGACGTCGCCGGAGGCAAAATTGTAGCCGCCCCGATCGAGGAACAAAACCGTGGGCATGCTGAGAAGTTCGCCGTGGTCGTCGACTTTGGCGTCAAGGGTTGCAACGGTCTCCTTGCGAGTGGCGTCTTCGAGGACGAGTTGTTTGGCGTGGTCGTGCATGTGGCCGCCGACGCCGAGGAGCACACCATTGTATTTCACGGTGACGGTTCCCACTTTTTTGCTATTGCCGGCGGGCAAATCATAGCCGGAATCTCCGCAAGATTTCACATCCATCCAGGCGGGATAGACGCTTTTGAGTTTTGCGTTGCCGCCGGCTTGTTGATAAGGAATGGAAACGTCGAGATAGACGTTTTTGTACGGAGTGTTCGTGGGGTTATGGATCATGGTCTCGACGCGGATTTTGTCGCCCATCTTAACGCGATAGCCGTAGCCGGGGACCTCGGCCCAATTGGTGAGCTCGCCGCCGGCGCCGAAGATGTGTTCCTCTTTGTTGGGGCAGAGAAAATCGGCGCGGTTTTCGTTCCAGAAGGCAGAGTGATGAAGCACGCGGCCGGGCACAACGTTGCCGATGGCGTCGACGAGCTTTGGCGAGTAGGCGAGAATCCAGCCATCGATGGGAATTTGCCAGATCAGATCCGGGGGCTGAGGCATTTTCATATGACTGGTGTGCGCAGGCAAATTCATCGGGCCGATGCGTACGGTAATTGTGTGGCCATCGATCTTCTGCTCCAGCTTCACGCCTTTGGCCACCGCGTGGTGCATGCCGCCCTGCATGAAGCCGCCATGCTGCATGTGCTCCATGTCGTGAGGGGCATCAGCGGGCTTGTCCTGAGCAAGAATTAGTCCGGCGGCCAGCAGGCTCGCCAGGAAGAAAGTTATTGTTCGCACGGTTTTACCCTCGTGCGGAACAGATGAACCGCACCTCTTCATCATAGCTCCATCTCGGACGTCGCGGCGTCTGCGTGGAGAATCGAGTGGCGATTGTGGACTTCTCCTCAGGAAAAGATAGAATGCCGTGCCATGAAGCTTGGGAACCACGTTCGCACTGGACTGCTGTGTGCAACGTCGCTTTATTTCAGCGCTGCAGTGACCGCGCAAAAACCATCGCCGAACGATCTTGTGGTTATCAACAATGTGTCCGTTGTGGACGTTCGCAGTGGCGCGCTGTTGGCGGACCAGACGGTCATTCTCGAACGGAACCGTATCGCGTCGGTTGGACCGAGCAAGTCGGCGAAGTACCCTCGAAACGCGCCGAGCGTCAATGGCCACGGGTTCTTTCTCATGCCCGGGCTTTGGGACATGCATGTCCATTTAGTGTTTGGGGATTGGTTTCCCGGCGCGGAGGACATCACGCTGCCGCTCTTGATTGCCAATGGGGTGACCGGCGTGCGCGATATGGGCAGCGAACTGGCGGCTGTTCAGGATTGGAGGAACGAGATAGAAGCGGGGCGCTTGCTTGGGCCGAGGATTTTCACGGCGGGACCGATGCTCGATGGTCCAAAGCCGCGCTTCCCGAGTTCCATCGCGATAACGACATCGGAGGAAGGGCGACGCGCTGTTGACACTTTGAAGCAACGCGGCGCCGATTTCATCAAATTGCAGTCGCTCATTCCGCGGGAGGCGGTATTTGCAATCGCCGAGGAAGCCAAGAAGCAGGAGATCTCGTTCGAGGGACACGTTCCGGACTCCGTGCGCGCAAGCGAAATGTCGGAAGCCGGAATGAGGAGTTTCGAACACCTAATCGGAATCTTCGAAGGCAGCTCGCCAAACGAGGATGATTTCTTGAAAGGCGGGAAGACGGAAGGGCGATTTCTCGAGACATACGATCCGGCGCGGGCGGCTGTTCTTGCAGCGCTGCTTTCGAAAAACCAGACCTGGCAGTGTCCGACGCTGGTTTGGGAACGCGGGGGGAACCTAATTGACGTGACCGATTTTGCGAAAGATGGGCGCGCGAAGTATGTGCCTGCTGCGTGGAAAAACAAAACGTGGAAGCGATTTACGGACGAAATCACGAAAGGCTACGGCGCAGACGATATTGCGGTGCGGAAAAAGTTCATTGAGAAGGAACTGGAAGTCGTGCAACTGCTGCACAAGGCAGGAGTGCCGTTTCTTGCAGGCACAGATACGCCGCCCGGAGTTTATGTTTTCCCCGGGTTCAGTTTGCACGAAGAATTGCAACGATTTGTGGCTGCAGGATTCACGCCGCTTGAGGCGCTACAGACGGCGACATTAAATCCAGCGCGATTTCTGGGCATGGAAGAGCAGATCGGGACGATTGAAAAGGGGAAGCTGGCGGACCTTGTTCTATTGAGCGCCAATCCGCTGGACGACATTTCCAATACACAGAAAATTGCGGCGGTAATGGTGAACGGGCATTACTATTCCGGTAAAGATTTGGACAAGATGCTCGCGGGAGTGGAGGCGGCGGCGCGGCGGGTGAACTAGGTGACGGTTTCAAAGACAGAGAGGTTGAGGCGACGAATGTGCAATTGAAATCTCGAGTGATCCGAACAGCAGTTGGAATCGCGGTGTGGCCAGCGAGGCTTGCGGTAGCGATGGCTACGATTGCGATCGCCATGCCTTCGGATGTGAAGAAAGAGACGGACATTAACCCGAAGGCGGTGCAGCAGGAAGCATTCACAGTCGTCGGGATCGCGGCGCGAACGAGTAATGCGAAAGAAAAGACACCCGAGGGGCTGATTGGCAAGCAGTGGGAACGCCTGATAAGGGAAGGGCTGCTGGCGGAGATTCCAAACAAAGCGGACGGTAACATTGTGGCGGTGTACACAGAGTATACGAGCGACAAAGACGGTGAGTACACCTACGTGCTGGGCGCGCGCGTGACGAATGCGGAAGGCATTCCGGTGGGAATGGTTGCGAAGAAGGTGGCGGCGGGACGATATGCGGTGTTTACTTCGGAAAAAGGCCCGGTGCAGAAAGTAGTGGTTGAAATGTGGCAAAGAGTTTGGAGCACGCCGAAGAGTGCGCTAGGCGGAGACCGGACGTATAAGGCGGATTTCGAGGTTTATGATCAGCGGGCGCAGAATCCGGCGGATGCAGTGGTCGATCTATATGTGGGAGTCCGGCAGGCGGAGCCGCCGCGAGATATTCCTTCTGAAGAATATTAATTGATTGTCGAAGAATGCGCGGATGCACTCGATCAAATGTACAGAGTGAAGGCGGCAACAAGAAGGAGGGAAGAAGAGAGAGACTGAGTGTGTTACTCTGGCGTGCCGAATTCAATTACCGAGCACAACTCCATATCAAATGAACAAGACTCTTCTTCCGATCCGAGATGTAGCGCGCAAATTAGGACTTCCAGAAAAATATTTCGAGCAGGTTGGGCCATACGGGGCGAAGGTGCGCCTGGAGTTGCTCGCGGATCCCACCTACAAGAGCCGCGGGAAGCTTATTTTGGTGACGGCTACAACGCCTACTGCTTCCGGAGAAGGGAAAACCGTTACCGCCATTGGGCTGACGCAAGGACTCGCGCTCCTCGGAAAGAAAGTGGTGATCACCTCGCGGGAACCTTCACTTGGGCCTGTATTCGGGATGAAGGGCGGCGCGGCGGGCGGCGGACTCTCCCAGATTGAGCCGAGCGCGAAGATCAATCTGCATTTTCACGGGGATTTTCACGCCATCTCTTCCGCACATAATCTGCTCGCGGCACTGATTGACGCACATCTTTTCCACGGAAACGATTTGCAGCTCGATCCCGAGCGGATCAGCTGGCCGCGCGCGATGGACATGAACGATCGCGCCTTGCGGCAAATTGCGGTTTCGTTGGACAGCAAGAAGAACGGCGGCGGGCGCAAGACCGGATTCGCAATCACCGCGGCTTCGGAGATCATGGCGATAGTCGCACTGGCGAAGGACATGAAGGATTTGCGGCAGCGGCTGGACGCGATCGTTATTGGTGTGACGCACAGCGGAAAACTCGTGCAGGCGCGGGATTTGGGAGCGACTGGCGGAATGATGGCGCTGCTCGCGGAAGCCATTCTTCCCAATCTGGTCCAAACGACTGAAGGCACTCCAGCGTTCGTGCACGCCGGCCCGTTTGGCAATATCGCACACGGAACAAGCAGCGTGATCTGTCAGCAGATGGGGCTGCGGCTTGCCGAATACGTTGTGAATGAAGCAGGGTTTGCGGCGGACCTTGGAGCAGAAAAATATTTTGATATCGTGATGCGGCAGTCGGGGATCACGCCTTCGGCGGCGGTGCTGGTGACGACCGTGCAGAGTATCCGCAATCAGGGCGAAGGCGAGCTGGAGCGCGGACTGACGAATCTGGGAAGACACATTGATAACTTGAGAGGATTTGGAGTCCCGACGATCGCGGCGATCAACCGGTTTCCGAAAGACACGGATGCGGACCTGAAGCGGCTGGAAGATTATTGCGCGGAGCATAGAACGCCTACTGCGCTCTCCGAGGCGTTTACGAAGGGCGGTGCGGGAGCAAAAGAGCTTGCGGAAAAGGTCGTTGAGCAAATTGCCAAGAATCCCAATCCCGCGGTGAAGCCGGCGTACGAGCTGGACGATCCAATCACCGAGAAGATTCAGAAGGTGGCGCGGAGAATTTACGGCGCGGGCGACGTCAGCTTCAGCGATCAAGCTAAGGCAAAGTTGCAACAATTCTCAGCGTGGGGCTACGAGAAGCTCCCGGTTTGCATTGCGAAGACGCAGTATTCCTTCACGGACGAACCGAAAGTGCTGGGGGCGCCGACAGGGTGGACGTTACGTGTGACAGATGCATCGCTCTCGGCAGGTGCTGGATTCATTGTGGTGATTTCCGGCAACATGATGCTGATGCCGGGCCTGCCGAAGGTTTCGCGCGCCGCATCGATCGATGTGGATGCGTCCGGCGAGATTGTTGGAGTCTGACATGGAGCCGGTCCTCAGTTGTAGCTCCAGCTGAGGCCTTCACTTCTTTTCTGGAGAGGAAGAACTGGGAGGGACGAGGGCGTCCAGACCTTTCTCGCGAATCTCGACAAACTGCCAGCCGAATCGCCCTTTGATGCACAAATGGCCGCTGGTCACCGAGTGATCGAGCGGCGAAGTGACGCGGACAATGTTGCCATCCTGCGCGTGAACCGTCAGGGTGCACCCTACGCCACAATAGGGGCAAATCGTGTCCGTGCGAATCTGGTGCGGCTCGTCCCATGTTCCGGCTGTGCGCATGTCGAACTCGGTTTTGAACATCAGCGCACCTGTCGGGCACACGCCAATGCAATTGCCACAATACACACAAGCTGATTCGGGAAGCGGAGCGTCGAACTCGGCGGCGATGTGAGCGGAGAAACCGCGGCCAGCTACGCCGATGGCGAAGGTATTCTGTGCGTCCAAGCCACAAGCTTCGACGCACTTGTAACAGAGAATGCATTTCGCGTAATCGCGAACATAAAGTTCGTTGTCGATTTTGGGCGGCTCGGCCGCGTGCGTGGAGGAAGAACCGAATCGCCGTGGATCGGCGTCGTATTGCTTCATGGATTTCTGCAGCGAAGGCGCGGTGGAAACATCCACGGAGGAGGCGAGAAATTCCAGCACAAGGCGGCGGCTGAGGCGCACGCGTTCGGAATCCGTTTTTATCTTCATCCCTGGCTCGACTTTTCGCGAACAGGCGGGGACCAGCACGCGCGAGCCTTCGAGCTCGACGACGCAGACGCGACAAACATTAACGGGGGTCAGATTCTCGAGAAAACAGAGCGTCGGTGTATCGATGCCCAGTTGGCGCGCGGCGTCGAGGATTGTAGCGTTTTCGGGGACGGAAACTTTCTTGCCGTCGATCTGAACTTCGACCTGGCGGAGGGCAGCATCCGGAGGGACATCTGGCAGGGAACCGCGCGGCACGGGAATAAGAGGAACCGGCGCGTCGAGAGGTTCGCTCATGAAAAAAGGCTCCAGCGGTTAACCGCGGACAACAGCGCGGTTGAGGCGGTCTGGCCCAGACCGCAGATCGAGGCGTCGCGCATGGCTTGCGCCATTTCCTGAAGCAGTTGCAGTTCCTGCGCGGCTGACCTAAATGGCTTCCTTTCTATCAGACGCTCCAGTGCTTCTTTTTGTCGAGTAACTCCTACGCGGCATGGCACGCACTGGCCGCACGTTTCCTCGCGGAAGAATTCGGCGATGCGCAGGAGAATCATTCTCAGGTCCGTTGAATCGTCAAAAGGCATGATTACGCCGGAACCCAGCGTTGCGCCAATTGCGCGCGTGCCTTCAAACGTGAGTGGGGTGTCCAGTTCAGCGGGCGATACAAAAGTTCCCGCAGCGCCGCCCAATAAGATCGCCTGGAGTTTACCGGTGCCGCCAACTCCGCCTGCGAGATCGATGACTTCGCGCAGCGTCGCGCCAAACGGAACCTCATAGACGCCTGGACGGACGATGTGTCCCGAGAGGCAAAAGAGTCTGGTTCCCGAAGAGTTTTCTGTGCCGATACGGGCGAACGCCGCGCCGCCTTCGAGAATAATGCCGGGAATATTCACGAGCGTCTCAACATTATTGACCACGGTGGGCTGGTGGAAGAGGCCTGCTTGCGTTGGAAAGGGAGGCTTATTGCGCGGCTCACCGCGATAGCCTTCGATGGAGTTGAAGAGCGCCGTTTCTTCGCCGCAGATGTAGGCTCCGGCGCCTCGGCGGAGTTCCACTTCGAAGTGAATCGAAGAGCCGAGGATACTCTGGCCGAGAAATCCATGGGCGCGCGCAGACTTTATCGCGTGCGTCAAACGCTCGGCAGCGAGGGGGTATTCTCCGCGGACATAGATGAACCCCTTCTCGGCGCCGACGGCCACCGCAGCAATGGTCATGCCCTCTAAGATTGCAAATGGATCGCCTTCCATCAGGATGCGGTCTTTGAAGGTGCCTGGTTCGGACTCGTCGGCGTTGCAGACGACGAAGTGAGGGCGGCCAGAGCCTCGCTGCAACAGAAGTGCTTCCCATTTTTTCCCTGTGGGGAAAGCAGCGCCTCCTCGTCCCAGCAGACGCGAGTCGATCACTTCTCGCACGATTTGCTGAGGACCGAGTTGCATTGCGTGGCGAAGCGCTTCGTAGCCTCCCGATCGGCGATAGTCGTCCAGGCTGGAAGGATTTACCTTCCCAATGCGGCGAAGCAGGCGAAGCTGCGGACTGGCTGACTGAGGGACGGAGATATTTGCATCGAGCGCATCAGGTTCCGCCGCTAGTCTTCCCGATTTCGCATCGAGCAACGCGGATTGAATGGAGCTTGAGGTCGCGGGAGCAAGGACATACTCGCGCGGAGCTTCGCCAGCGGCGGAAATGAGAGCGGCGGGGGCTCGTTCGCACAATCCCAGGCATGGACTGCGGAGCCAGACCGTATGATTTTGCGCGCCAGAAGATCCTGCCGGGCCAAGATTCTTCTCTATTTGCATGCACATCTCGCCGGCACCGCGAGCCAAGCAAGCGATATCATCGCAGACGTACGCGACAATCGGAGCGCGAGGAGAGAGTGAGAACATGGCGTAAAACGAGGCGACGCCATAGATTTCCGCGGGCGGGAGATTCATGCGCACGGCCACATAGTTGAGCGCGCCGGGGCTAATCCATCCGGCATGGGATTGAATCGCGTGGAGGACAGGAAGAAGCTGGTCACGGCGAGCCGAGTTGGCAAGTGCGGTGTGTCCGCCTAGCTCGGAACGCGTGCCGCCTTCCCAGCCCGAATCCGGCAGGCCGAGTAAACCGTCAACCGCGGCTTTCTCGGCGCCCGTTGCCTGGTCTTCGGTTAGGTGCAGGTCCACTCAGCGCTCTTGGAACTTCTCAATCCGGATGGCCGTTGCTTTGAACTCGGCGGTACCGGACTTGGGATCGACGGCATCGATCGTGAGGTCGTTGGTTGCCACTTGATTGTGGAAATGAAGTGTCAGAAAAGCAAGTCCAGGCCGCAACCCCGGGTCGAAACGAACCGGAGCTACTACCGAACCACGGCGCGAGCTGACGCGCACTTTCTCTCCTTCGCAAAGGTTGTAGCGTGTTCCATCTTCGGGGGAGAGATCGAGTGCTTCATCGCGGCGAAGCGGGGAAGAATAGCGCGACGTTTGAACTCCAGTGTTGTAGGAATCGAGGCGTCGGCCCGTTGTGAGGCGGATCGGGTATTGTTCGTCCAATTGATCCACGGGCGGTTCGAATTCCGCGGGGAGGAAGGGTGCGCGGGGCCCGAGCACTGGCCTCTGCCACAAGCGACCGTGGAGATACATTTCTCCCGGGTGGGATTCGTCATAGCACGGCCACTGGATTCCGCCGAGCTTCTCGAGGCGGGAGTAACTCATACCGGTGTGCATGGGGCTTAGGGATCGAAGCTCGTTCCAGATTCGTTCTGACTCCGGCTTGCCCCAGTCGTGGCCGAGCCGGCGAGCAAGTTCAAAGAGAATTTCCGTGTCATCCCGGGTGCCTGGAGGAAGCGGCACGGCTCGCCGCACACGCTGAACGCGGCGCTCGCTGCTCGTGACTGTTCCCTCGCTCTCACACCAACCGGCTGCTCCCGGCAGGACTACGTCCGCTAGTTCGGCTGTATGGGTATAGAACAGATCCTGGACTATCATGAATTTTAGGCCGCCGAGAAGTTTGAGAGCGCGGTGACGATCCGCTTCCGAGTCCGCGGGGTTTTCTCCCAGAACATAGAGTGCAGTCAGGTCCCCGCGCTCCATTGCCAGCAGCATGTCACTTACGTGCCAGCCTCGTTTGGGAGGGATTTTGCAGCCCCAGGCCTTTTCGAACTTCCCACGCAAATCGTCGTTTTCCACGTGCTGAAAGCCGGGCAGACGATCGGGAATCGCCCCCATGTCTCCGCCGCCTTGAACGTTGTTCTGTCCGCGAAGGGGATTGATGCCGCTGCCGTAACGGCCGACATGGCCCACGAGAAGCGCAAGATTGATGAGCGCAAGAACGTTATCCACTGCGTTGTGATGTTCTGTAATGCCCAGCGTCCAGCAAAGCTCCGCGCGCGGTGCTTTGGCGTAAGTGTGGGCCACCTGGCGAATAGCTTCGGCAGGAACACCGGTCTCGCTCTCGGCACGTTCCAACGTGTATTTCTCCACGCACGCTTTGTACGCTTCAAAGCCACTTGTCGCATTCTCGATAAATTCTTTGTTCGCGAGGCCGGCGGCAATAATTTCGCGGCCCATCGCATTGGCTAGCGAAATGTCCGAGCCTACGTCCAGCCCCAGCCACACATCGGCCCACTGCGCGGAGCTGGTGCGGCGCGGATCGATCACAAAAAGCTTGGCGCCGCGGCGCACCCCTTTCAGAACGTGATGGAAAAAGATGGGATGAGTTTCCCGCGCGTTGGAGCCCCAAAGCAGAATCACGTCCGTCTCTTCCGTCTCGCGATAGGAACTTGTTCCGCCTCCCGCACCGAAAACCGCCGCCAGACCGGCGACGCTGGGGGCATGTCAAGTCCGGTTGCAGCTATCAATGTTGTTGCAACCGATGACCGAGCGAACAAATTTCTGGGCGATGTAGTTGAGCTCGTTGGTGGTCTTTGAACAGCTGAACATGCCAAAGGTATGAGGTCCGCGCAGCGCAACTTCGCTCCGAAAAGCATCGGCGACGCGATCGAGAGCTTCTTCCCACGTGGCGGGACGATGCTTTCCGTTTTCGCGAATTAGGGGCGTGGTGAGTCGCCCGCTTGGAATGTGTCCCACGGTTTCACCTCGCATTGACGAACCAAACCAATCCGGGAATCGGAGAGATTTCCTGGACGGTGCAGATTCAAATGTGACTGCGTCTCAATGTTAACGCCGATTGGCTAGGCACTCCAGCATGTGGTGCATATCCTTGGCGGGTTCGGCGCGCCTAAGCAAGCCCAATTCAATACCGGACGGAACAGAACGGAAGCAGCTGAAGAACAAACAACCATGAATGCCAAAGTTCTCCTGCTTCTACACCCATCCACTACGATAGGGGACCGCGAGTTCATCAATAGGGAGTGGCAGTATCAATCCAAGTAAAAGACTTCCTTCATCATAGCGAATTTCTCGCCAGCCTTCAGGCCTGGGACCGGATCGAAGAGTAATCCCATTTCCTGCTGCCATTTGAGGTTCGTTGGATCTCGATCAAGCGTGCGCCACGCGGCGTCGAAATCATCGACATGCATGAAAAGGAATAAATCCTGCTCCCTCCTGAAGATCGAATATTTTGAAATTCCGACTTCCTTCAGTTTGGCGAGCAACGCGGGCCACACTTTCCTGTGCGCAGAGTCGTATTCATCCTCTTTGCCCAGTTTTATTCGCAAGCGAAACGCCATTCGAGGCATTTGAACCTCCAAATTTCCTGGACGTGAAGCTATCGATTCGCGGACGAACTTGCCGCCGGGTTTACAACGCCCAAGTAGTTGCCATACCCCACGACAATCGTCGATGACACCAGCACTAGAAGGCTTAGGCCAACCAGCCACTTGGTCCGGCGCCCACTCCCTTTCCATTCCTTCAAGGCGATTCCCCATAGCGTGCTGAAGATAATGATGCTGGCCATGTGGAGAGTCCAACTGGAGAATTTGTAGCGGCCCATCTGGGTCTCGCCCATTGTGTAGAAAAAAAACTGGAAATACCAAGTAGTTCCGGCGAGAGCGGAAAAGAAGTAGTTCGAAAGCATGGGGGCATTCGAGAGAACTGGCGCTTTGGGTTTTGCAAGTTCGGCCATTTCTTCGGCGGGAGCGTCGATTACGTTCTCAAGAATCGGCTCGTCACTTCGCAAAGGAACCGGCCCGCGGGTTTGCGAACTGAAGTATTGATATCCAGTGCGGTTGCGGAAATTCAGGATCGCGCACCAGATAAAGTTTGTGGTGAATCCGCCGAGCAAAACCACGACCAACACGGGAAGACCTTGCCATAAGACGGGCGTGCCATGACGAAGAGTGATTGCTTTGATCGGATCGCCTGCAGCCAGCCCATACGCAAAACAAGCGCTCATTACGCCCGAAAAAGTGGCCACCAATAAGCCCTTTTTCAAGCTGAATTCCTTGATGGAGGCGCGTTTTTGCTCCTCGGACAATTCCTTCTCCTTAGACATTCCAGCCATGCCGGCAAATACGATTCCCATCATGCAAATGGCGACTCCCGCCAGGATTGTCCTGCCCGAGGTGGTCGCGAGAACTTCCGTCGCAAACTGTCCGCGAAAAATGGGAGGCATCAACGTGCCGAACGCAGCGGTATAACCAAGGGCCACGGCCATTCCCAAGGACATGCCGAGGTAGCGCATTGTTAGGCCGAACGTGAGCCCGCCAAGGCCCCAAAGTACGCCGAAGGTGTAAACCCAATACAGGCTGGGGCTGGGAGCCTCCTGAAGAACACGGGTCAGGTCACTGGTCATCCAAAGCGCCAGGATCCAGGGCACGATGATCCAACTGAAAAATCCACCGACGAGCCAGTAGGTCTCCCAGGCCCAGACCTTCACGCGGCGGAACGGAACGTAAAAACTTCCGGAAGCGAGTCCACCCAGCCAGTGAAAGAAAACGCCGAGCAAAGGATTCGGTACCAAGTGGAGCCCTTTCCAGAACAGGATCGACGCGCAATCGAACTGACGTTCCGGGGTGGCCGTGAAGCGGGCCGCCGGGCACGGGAAGCGACTTTAGATTTGATGGCCCAAAGGGTCAACACAAAAGCGGTGAATCTATGGAAATGACGGGCCTATTGCAGGGATGGTACGGTTGCAGTATGGTTTCGAAGTTTCGTCGCGCCATTTCCGCAGTCAAACAGCCGGCGGACTTTAGTGTTATGGCCAGGCACTCCTGATGAAGCTCCAAGAAAAACTTCGCTATTTGGAAGATCGGTGGGACGAGCGCGCCGCAAGCGCGCTGGACGAGGCCGAACTGCTTCGTTACCGCTCTAACCTTTTGGGCTCCGACCTTCGCATCACGAATTTTGGCGGGGGGAATACCAGCTCGAAGATTATCGATGCCGACCCACTCGATGGTTTGCCAAGGAACGTGCTGTGGATCAAGGGAAGCGGCGGGGACATCGGCAGCATGCAGAGGAAGGACTTTGCCACGCTGTATTTGGAGAAGCTGCACGCTCTTGCCGGACGTTATCGCGGGGCCGATACCGAAGATGAGATGGTTGGCTTGTATCCCCTGTGCGTTTTCGGCACGAATGCGGTTGCCGCCTCGATTGACACTCCTCTGCACGCCTTTCTTCCGTTTAAACATATCGATCATTTGCACCCGGACTGGGGAATCGCTCTCGCCGCTGCGGCGAATGGCCGCGACAAAATAGAAGAGTTCAATCGAACGTACGCTCACAAGCTGATTTGGCTGCCCTGGCAGCGGCCTGGTTTTGAACTGGCCATGATGCTGCGTGAAGCCGTGAATGGAGCACCGGATTGCGACGGCGTCCTTCTCGGCGGTCACGGGCTCTTCACTTGGGGAGAAACGCAGCGCGACTGCTACTTGAATACAATCACAATCATCGATCAACTCGGGCAATTCATTTCCGAGCATTTGAAACGGCGGGGACCGAAGTTGTTTGGAGGAAGCCGCTCGGCCACGCTCGAGAATCATCTCGCACTCGCTCAAGAGCTCTTTCCGTTTATTCGCGGACGGGTATCGGCCAAGAATCGTCTGATCGGCAATTTCAGCAGGCTTCCCGAGGTTCTTCGATTTGTGAACTCGGCGGAGGCGCGGGAGCTTGCGCGCCTCGGAACAAGCTGCCCCGACCATTTCATCCGGACCAAAATACGGCCGCTTTTTGTACCGTGGAATCCTCAGCCGGGCTTGGCTGGATTGCGTGAGGCGATTGACGACGCTCTGGCGAAGTATCGCGAGGAGTATGCGGCCTACTACGCATCATTCGCACAGGCCGACTCTCCGAAGATGCGGGATGAAAATCCCACGGTTGTGCTCATCCCGGGCATAGGCATGTTCAGTTTCGGCAAAAACAAAACGGAAGCGCGGATCACGGGCGAATTTTATACGAACGCCATTCACGTGATGGAAGGCGCGACGGCATTGGACTCGGAGGCAAAGCCGGCGGTTTTGCCGCAAGCTGGTCCGGCCGCGAAAACCGAGTCGTTCGGAGTCTTCTCCAATTATGTGGCCCTGCCGCCGTCCGAAGCATTTCGAATCGAATACTGGCAGCTTGAGGAAGCAAAAATCCGGCGTCAGCCGCCGGAAAAGGAACTGAGTCGCCAGATTTGTTTGGTAGTCGGCGGTGGGAACGGAGTAGGGCGAGAGACCGCGCTCCTCGCAGCACATCGCGGAGCGCATGTCGCTGTGGCCGACAAAGACTTTGAAGCTGCCAAGGGAGTCGCGATAGAAGCTCAAAAAATTGGGGGCAAGGAGAGCGCCATCGCGATTGGCATCGACATCCGGGACCGGGAGTCCATCCGGCAGGCGCTTCGCGACACTGTTGCCGCATACGGCGGCGTGGATATCATCGTGAACACCGCTGCGATATTTCCTTCTTCACCGGACGGACGAATCAATGACGCACAGTGGGGACTAACGTTAGACGTCAATGTGACGGCCAATCATCGTCTCCTCGAAGAGGCGTCGAAAATACTGCGTGAGCAGGATCTAACCGCAAGCGCGGTCTTGGTCAGTTCGGCAAACGCCGTCGTGCCGAAATCTGGAAGCGAGGCTTACGACGTGAGTAAAGCAGCGGTAAGCCATCTAGTTCGTGAGTTCGCGATTTCGCTGGCGCCGAAAGTCCGAGTGAATGGAATCAGTCCTGCAACTGTCGTCAACGGCTCGACGATGTTTCCCCGCGATCGAGTGATCGCCTCGCTCAAGAAGTATTTGGTGCTCTTCGACGAGGCGGCTTCGAACGAACAGCTGCGTTCTCTTCTTGCGGAGTTCTACGCAAAGCGCACGCTCACTCACCAGCCGATTGAACCCCAGGATTGCGCGGCGGCCATTCTGTTTCTCGCTGGCCCGCAGTCGCGATGCACGACCGGTCATTTAATCCCCGTGGATGGGGGTTTAACGGAAGCTTTTTTGCGATAAGCCCCGCCCCTTGTTCGAAGAGGGGAACCGTCGAAGAAACGATTCGATTCTTGAGGGTGTATGAAGTCAGCGGCAAATCAGAAGGCGCTGGTTGCGGTCGATCTGGGCGCACAAAGTTGCCGCGTCTCCCTCCTCCGTTGGATCGGAAGCGAACCCGAGATCGAAATCATTCATCGTTTCTCGAACGCGCCCGTTTCGGCGAACAACGGACTTCACTGGGATCTCGAGACCATCCTCGATGGCGTCATGTTCGGTTTGCGTTCTTGCGCGGCCCACGCCCCTGAAGGAATTGCTTCTGTGGCCATAGATGGTTGGGCCGTCGATTATGTGCGGCTGGACGAAGGCGGCAATCCTGTCGCTCCACCTTTCTGTTATCGAGATGCACGGACGGAGGAGGCGCAGAAGGAAGTGCATGCCATCTTATCTGCTTCGCGTCTTTATTCGTTGACCGGGATTCAAATCCTTCGATTAAACACTCTTTACCAGTTATATGCCGACAAACTCGCCGGCTTCGATCCGCACTCACCATGGGTGAATTTACCTGAGTTTATTACCTGCCGCCTCTGCGGAAGGCGCGTGAGCGAGTACACGAATGCAACCCATACGGGGCTTGTCCGGCTGGGAACTCAGCGCTGGTGCGACGAGATCTTTCAAGAGCTTGGTTTGGATGTGACGGCGGCTCCTGAAATTGTACCTAGCGGTTCGGTCCTCGGGCCGATTTCCACGGGACTCGCCAGCCTCTCTGCGTTCCGGGAAACGCAAGTCATCGTCCCAGCCTGCCACGACACGGCTTCGGCCATCGCCGCGATTCCGGCGATCGGCGACGACTGGGCATTTATTAGTTCCGGAACATGGTCTTTGGTCGGGACGGTTCTCGATGCTTCTTGCGTTACCGATGATGCGCGATCCATGAACTTCACAAACCTCGGCGGCGTGGGCGGAAAAATCTGTTTTTTGAAAAACGTAAACGGCATGTGGCTGCTCCGCCAATGCATGGACGAATGGAAACAGCAAGGCGTTTGCTGGACGCTTGAGGATCTGATCTCGGGCTGCGCCTCTCTGCCTGCGCCTGCAGTCCCGATCGACGTGAATGATCCGCAATTGATGATTCCCGGACATGCCATCGACAACATCAACTCGCAACTCGAACGCCTTGGCCAGCCGCGGCTTTGCCTGGACGGTTCCGGGCCGCTAGCTCTCGCCAATACCATCTTCCACAGCATGGCTGCGCGGTACGCCGAAGTGCTTGCCCGGATTGGAGAGATCGCTGGGAAAAAGCTCAAACGGCTCTTCATCGTCGGTGGTGGAAGTCAGAACGCAGTGCTCAATCGCATCAGCGCTGAGCGCACGGGCCTCGAAGTTATTCTCGGGTCTAAAGAAAGCGCGACTATCGGAAATTTCGCGGTTCAGCTGGCGACGTTCGAAGACGACTGGAGTCCGTCCACGGGCGTGACCGCAAGTTCGGTCGCCAAGTGGGCAGAGCGGATGTCAGCTAACTCTTTGGCGCAGTTCAGCGATCGCTAAGCCAACTCATGCCTGGTATCAACAGTGAGACCAATATCTCGAACGGAGGGTTCGCAATGAAAGACGCGGCGATTGAAGTCGTATGGAAAGCCCTCGACAAGTTCCATATCGAGCTGCCCTCCTGGGGTTTTGCCAATACGGGCACTCGCTTCGGAAAGTTCATTCAGCCTGCCGCCGCAACAAACATCGAAGAGAAATTCAGCGACGCCGCGCAGGTTCACTCTCTCACCGGAGCATGCCCGACTCTGGCGCTTCACGTTCAGTGGGATCTGCCGAACGGCTTGAAGGATGTTTCTGAAATTGAGAGGCTGGCAAAGCATTTTTCAATCCGGCCTGGTTCGATCAACCCTAACGTCTTTCAAAATCAGGAGTACAAATATGGGTCCATCGGCAATCCGGATTCCTCAGTTCGCCGCATGGCTCTCCGACACATACTTGAATGCGTCGCAATCGCCGGCGCCCTTCGTTCCCGAGACATCGCTCCTTGGTTTGCCGATGGTTCCAACTATCCCGGCACGCAGAATATTCGTAAGCGCATCGGCTATTTTGAGGAAGCCCTCCGAGAAATTCACGGCGCGTTGAAACCCGGCCAGCGATTGCTTCTCGAGTACAAACCATTCGAGCCCGCCTTCTATCATACGGACATCGCCGATTGGGGTATGGCATTTCTCCTCGCAAAGGAGGCCGGGCCCCAAGCCATGGTGCTAGTCGATACCGGGCATCACTACCAGGGACAAAACATCGAGCAGATTGTTGCGTGGCTCCTTCAGAAGAAAATGATGGGCGGATTCCATTTCAACGATCGGCGGTACGCCGACGACGATCTGACGCTCGGCTCGATCGATCCCTATCAGATTTTCCGAATCTTTCACGAGATTCGAATGTTCGAGTGGGAAACGCAGACGACTGCCAACATCGCCTACATGGTCGACCAGAGCCACAACCTAAAAGGAAAAATCGAAGCAATGCTCCAAACCGTTTGCACGGCCCAGGAACTCTACGCCCGCGCTGCTCTCGTGGACCACGCCGCCCTCGCGAAGCTCCAGGAAGAGTGCTCGCTAGTCGATGCGGAGGAAACTCTGCGCGGGTCGTTCTGGCTGGACGTGCGGCCCGCAATCCGGGAATGGAGAAAATCGCGTGGCCTTCCGGAAGATCCTTTGCAGGCGTTCCGCACCAGTGGATACCTGGAACGCATCACACGTGAGCGGAGCGAGAAGAATCGCGGCGCCTCCGCTAGCTACGCCTAGCGCGATCAAAATGTTCTACGAAGGGGTCCCCTTTAAGAAAGCAAGGACCAGGATTTCGGAGTTTGCGAACCATTGAAAATGCTCTAAAATCAGTAGTAGTTCCCACTGTGGGCGTGTAGCTCAGCTGGGAGAGCACCTGCTTTGCAAGCAGGGGGTCGCAGGTTCGAACCCTGTCACGTCCACCAAAACTTTCTAAGAAGCGTCGGCGTTGACCATCCACGGCTGCAACACTCACGCATTAAGTGCGCAACAGACAAAAGCAAATTTCCAACAATCTAAGTTCCTTAGCAGACCGGCTCCAACGAACTTCAGAGTTGTGTAAATTACTTGAGATCTTGTAGCAGGCTCCTATGTGGTGTTCATCAAAGTCTTCTTGAAGCTGTTCCAAAACGGGACCGTCGGTCCGCGATGGCACTGGAGCCACCGAAACCCCTCCGAGGCTCCTGCTTGAGCAACCGATATATCGACTGCGATTTCAATACATTACGTGCGGACGGGACGATGGAGATTGGGCGGTGCATGGATATGTTCTTGCAAGTGCAGACAGAAGGGATTTGCGATCCACGTAAGGCGCCGGACTCAGCGACCAAAAGATTGAGGGCCTGCGCGAAAGAGTGGACTTAGCTCGGTGATCGTTGCCATCAAATCAATCAAAGACTGTCGATAAGGGGCGACTCGCGCAATCGAATGACCCCCGCGCGAACTTCCGGCGTATTGAGAGGCGGGAACTGTGGCTGTGGATGGCAGCCGGAATCATCACGCTGCTGCTCACCATAGGCTTAGCCTCCTTTCTTCTTCCTAACGCAAGTCAGCATCAAGACTTCTATTCTCAGAATGTGCTGCCTCAGGCCATGCGGGGCCTGGTGGGCTTGGTATTCCTGTTCGACCTTTACACAATTTATCAACATCTGCTGATTCACCGGATCCGCAAACAAATGGTGGAACGGGAAGAGCTGTTCCATCTGATCAGTGAGAATGCCGCCGACTTGATTGCCGTGGTGGACATGGACGGGCAACGGCTTTTCAACAGTCTCTCCTATCAGAGGGTCTTGGGTTATTCCCCCGAGGAACTGCAAGCGTCTCCAGGCTTTGAACAGATTCACCCGGATGATCGTGCACGCGTCAAAAAAGCGGCGGAGGATGCGCGTAGCTCGGGAATCGGAAAAACTATGGAGTACCGTCTTCGCCATAAGAATGGCGCGTGGTTGGTACTCGAATCCACCTCGAGCGTTATCCGAAATGACAGAGGCGAGCCGGAAAAGCTGATCATCGTGAACCGCGACGTCTCCGAGCGTAAGCGAGCGGAAGAAGCTCTGCGCAGGTCGGAAGTGGGTTTTCGGTCTGTGGTGGAAGATGCACCCTACGGGATTTATCGCGCGAGCCCGGCCGGCCGGTTGCTCCAGGTGAATCCCGCGCTCCAGAAAATGCTCGGTTACGAGTTGAAGGAAGAACTTCTCCAGAGAGATATGCCGAGCGAAATATTCCGGCACCCTGGCGAATATCAGCGATTCGCCGAACTGCTTGCCCGCACGGTAGAAAGTAAGGATGTCGAAATGGAATGGAAACGGCGGGACGGCACGCCGATCACAGTCCACTGTTCTGGCCGTCGCGTCAACGATGAAAATGGCTCTCCAGCTTACTTTGAAGTGTTTGCAGAAGATGTCACGGAAAAAAGAGTCCTCGAAAAACAGTTGCGCATGGCGCAAAAGATGGAAGCGATTGGGCGGCTCTCGGGTGGCATCGCCCACGACTTTAACAATCTCCTCGGAGTAATCATTGGCTATAGCCGAGTGTTAAAGCGGGAGTTGGGGACAAACAGGGCTTTGTGTGAGCACGCTCTGGAAATCGAAAAGGCGGGTCAGCGAGCGGCGTCCCTAACCAAACAGTTGTTAGCGTTCAGCCGGCAGCAGGTCTTGACGCCTGCCATTCTAAATCTCAACACGCTTGCCTCTGATATGGAAAAAATGCTTCCCCAACTCCTCGGCGAAGACATCGAGGTGTCTATGGTGTTGAACCCGGAGCTTGGCAATGTGAAAGCGGACCAGAGCCAGATTGAACAAGTCATCATGAATTTGGCTGTTAACGCGCGTGACGCTATGCCGGCGGGCGGTAAATTGAAAATCGAGACCACGAACGCGGAGTTAGACCAAGCTTACGTCTGGGACCACCCGGGCTCCAAAGCTGGTTCCTACGTGCTCCTGGCGGTAACCGACACCGGCACGGGCATGGACGCAGCAACCCTCACGCACATATTTGAACCTTTCTTCACTACAAAGGAACTAGGCAAAGGCACCGGACTCGGACTCGCCACCGTTTACGGCATCGTTAAACAAAGCAACGGATATGTCAGCCTCGACAGCGCTCCGGGGCGCGGCACGTCCTTTCAGGTTTACCTGCCGCGGTATGCCGGCCCGCCTGCAGTCGACGAACTGAAACCCGAGTCCGCGGATAATTTGCGCGGTACCGAAACTATTCTGCTCGTGGAAGACTCTGAGCCCCTGAGAAAGCTCGCCAAGACTTATCTTGAATCCAGCGGATTTCACGTTCTTTCCGCGGAGAGCGGCGAAGACGCTCTGGAAGTTGCGAGGCGCTCTGGCGCGACCTTTGATCTCCTTCTGACGGATGTTGTTATGCCCGGCATGAACGGCCGCGTCCTGGCCGAGCATATGTTGCTGCGACAGCCGGAGATGAAGGTCCTCTACATGTCCGGCTATACCGACAGCTTCATCGCCGGTCACGGTGTTCTGGATCCCGGTACCCACCTTCTGCACAAGCCCTTCATCGAAGAGGTTCTCATCCGAAAAGTTCGCGACGTGCTTGATGGTGGCAAGAAGCCCGCGGCCCGTGCAACCCCAGTGACCGAATTTGTTGATAGCCACATCCCCTCGGCCTGATAGGAGAAGCTCCGCGATGGATAAATTGTTGGTTGTGGATGATGACGAGGCCTTACGGCGCTTGATTCGTGTTGAATTGAGCGATACCTTCGAAATCATCGACTCAGGCGTGCCGGAAGAGGCTCTAGCTCTCGCTCTTGAAAACAAGCCGGACGCCATCCTGCTCGACTTGCGGATGCCCAAGTATTCAGGCTATGAGCTGCTTCAAACATTTACAGCCTTCAGCCATACCCAGAAGATCCCGGTAATCATCGTCAGCGGCGAGGCTGGCGGACAGACGAAAGAACATTGCAAGCAACTCGGGGCTTTCTCCTATTTCGAGAAACCCATAGATTTCGATGCGTTGCGAACCTGCCTTACACAACTCACGAAAGTTCGCCGTTTTATCCCTCGAGCTGAAGTGCGCGTGCGTTTACATGTTCCCCTTAAATTGCGCGCTATGGACAACCACGGGAAGCAGATGGACTACGAGACGACGACCGAGGATGTTAGTCTAAGCGGCTTTCGGTGCGGCTGCTCCGCCGCTTTGCTTGTCGGCTCCATCGTAGAGGTTTATCTCATGAACTCCGGGACGCAGTACGTGGGAAAGGCCGAGATAGTTCACTCGGAACGAGCGGCTTCTGCCCTTCGGCAGTTCGGATTCCGCTTTATCGAAAAAACTGGGCCGTGGGTGCTGAGCTAGGGTTGTAGGTGAACCCTTTTCATGTCAAATGCTGAAGTCCCTCTTTCTCCACAAGTCGAAGCCATCTCGGGTGCGGCTGCCCTAGGTCGGCCCTCTGTTGTCCGCGTGCTCGCCGTCGACGATGAGTTGGCTGCTTCGAAGCTCATTGCCCTGATGCTTTCTTCGCCGGCTTTTCACTGCACAACCGCCTCCAGCGGTGAGGAAGCCCTTGTGGCTTTGCAAGGCGAGCGATTCGATGCCGTTATCTCCGACCTTCAAATGCCCGGGATCAGCGGTCTGGAACTGCTTACTCAGGTTCGTCGCTCCTACCCTCACATGGCGTTCCTGGTCACCACCGGCGTCGACGACCTGGAGGTCGGCGTGCAGGCCATGCGCTGCGGCGCGGACGACTATCTCGTTAAACCTCTTCGTGAAAGTGCCATCCTTGTAAGTCTGGAGAGTGCCCTGCACAAGCGGCAACTCGAACAGGAGGTCGAGAACTACCGTCAGCATCTCGAAGAAATGGTTGTAGAACGCACTGGCCGGCTTCATGCGGCGCTTCACCAGCTCGAAAACAATTACGAAAGCACCCTGCAAGCGCTTGGGGCGGCGATTGATCTCCGCGACAGCGAAACCGCGGGCCACTCCCGGCGTGTCTGCCGCTATTCGCTTGAAATTGCACGCGCCATCGGATGGTCTGAGAAACAGTTGGAAAATCTCGCCAGAGGCGCCTATCTGCATGATATCGGCAAGTTAGGAATTCCCGACCGCATCCTTCTCAAACCCGGACTTCTCTCTGTGGAAGAACGAAAACTCATGCAGCGGCACGTACAGATCGGTTTTGATCTCGTCAAGGACATCGCCTTTCTCTCCGAAGCATCTGAAATCGTCCTTATGCATCACGAGCGATACGATGGGGGTGGCTATCCGCGCGGCTTCCAGGGAAGTGAAATTCTCTTAGGCGCCCGGATTTTCGCGATAGCGGATACTCTCGATGCCATCACTTCCGACAGGCCTTATCGTCGCGCCTCCGCGTTCGAGTCAGCACGCGAGATTATCCGGCAATGTTCGGGTAGCCAGTTCGATCCGCTCGTTGTAGATGTGTTTCTGAATGTTCCCGAAGAAACTTGGCCGGCGATCGCAAAGGATCTGCGTCAAGTTGATGCACTGTCCTCCGAATTGCGCGGGAAAATCGGCATACTTCACGTCGGTCCTGGCGAAATCCGTTGAGTGACTTTGCCAAGCCGCTCTCTCGTTTCTTCTGTTCCCGTCCCGTCTCACCAAACTACGAATTTCCCGTCAACTCCTTCCAACCATTCCACTTCCGCCCGTCTCATTCGAATCCCCCACCGGTCTCCCTGCCCGTAACAAACTATTTATAGTCATAGTACTTTATTTCCCTTGACAATAGATATTGAGCTGCTTAAAACCTTCCCCATTACTTCCTGTGGAGGCACCCATGTCCCCCTCTCGCCCCGTTTCGCCTCACGTCCAATTCCTTGCAGTCGCACTGGGAATGCTTTCTCTACCTTCAGTAATAAGTGCCCAATCATAGGGCATTCCCTGGTACACAATCCCGCTCCCGATTCCCAACGGATTTGTGGATGCCGCAACAGGGAACGTTCATCTCGAAATTCCTCTCGCCTCAATTCCCGAACGCAACGGAGACCCCTTAGTTTCCAAAGCCATTTTCGACTCAAGTGCCTGGGGATATAACGGCGGATGGGGACCACTGGGCCCGGGTTGGCAGGTATTTACCGGAAACACGCACTCAGGATCCGGATCTTATAACTCCTCATATCAGGACTGTACCTCGGCAGGCTATAGCCCGTACACCAGTGGTCAAGTCACTTCAAACTATTTTTATTTTATCGATGACCACTCGACGTCACACGGGCTCAACGCTCTCAACTACACCAAGCAGGTAAGCTGCTATAACCCCTCGACAGGTATCTACTTCGGATCCGGCAATGACATCCCTTCAACATCTGGTCTTGCCAGTGACGGCTCGGGGTATAGTTTCACCGTAACGAATTATACGGTTCTCCAGGTGCATGCTCCGGACGGCACGCTGTCCTACGGTGACCCTAGATCTCCGGTCGACACCAATGGCAACTACAGTAACTCGCTAGTAGGTTCTCAGCCGGACATGTTGGGCCGCTCGCCCTTCCAGTTCCATCCTTCTTTTTTCATTCACCTCTGTCCTTCGAGCCCCACTAGCATCGGTATCCGCGCATCCGACGGTTCAACCAATAACTACACTTTTACGTGCAGCTCACTAAGCGTTGCCGAGATACTCTTCGGAACCCAATATACGGGCACCGAGAGTTTCCTAACGAGTATCGGCCTCCCGGACGGAACTCAATATTCGTTTATCTACGATACGGGTACGACAGGCAACCATGGAGGCAGTCTGCTTTCCGTCACACTTCCTGACGGCGGCGTAATATCATTCACCTATTCGGGTTCCTCCAGCACGGTAACGACGGTAACGTTCGGCGGGGCCACATGGAACCTGAACCGTGTCTTCGATAGTTCCTCTCGCAAGACAACAACTACGGTTATGTCGCCGCTCCGATACGACAGCGTCTCCAGTACCAATGTTAGCGACAAAGCTGTATTCGTTAGCGTCCCAAATTTTTCATATGTCCAGACTGCCCAATACTATAGCGGCACCTCCACACTGCTCAGGACTGTAACCACGACATACGACAACAGCGGCATTTTTTTCTTGCCGATGACGATCACGACCGTCAACGACATAGGTCAAAGCTCCTCCGTCTCGTATCAGTATCTTAACAATATCATGCGCGATTATCCGACCCAGAAGCAGGAAACCGACTTCACCGGAGCCGTTGCAAGGACGACAGTCACCCAATATAACGGCCCTTATTCAAAGCCCTCCAGTGTCAACGTCTATGCTGGCGCGAACACGAATGGCACGCCGGCTTCCAGTACCCTCTATTCGTACGATGAATTTGGCGCAAATTATTGCAAGAATGGGGTGCCAGGCCTGACCAACTTCACCGGCGCGACGAGCCACGATGACACCAATTACGGCATTGGATGGACAGCACGCGGTAACCTCACTACCATCCAGCGACTAATTTCCGGCAATAGTTACGCGACCACCCACATGTGCTACGACACTCTGGGAAACGTGACGCAAACAGTTGACGCCAACGGCAATCCAACCAGCTACGACTACAGCGATTCGGGCAAATGGGCAGATTCTTTCTGCATTCCTTCTGGAACCATCACACATGCATTCCCAACCACTGTCACAGACCCCTTAGGTCATCAGTCCAAATATTCCTATTTTTCCTGCACAACCCTCAAACAAAGCAACGCGGAGCAAAATCAAATCAACGCTGGGAAGAGCACGACCTACTCCTACGATATGTTCAACCGTCCCATAACCATAAACTTTCCGGACGGAGGCCAGATTACATATTGTTACAGCCACGATCCAAACCTCCCTTGCTATTCAACCGCTCTGCCGCCATTCTCCACCACGTCGCAATTGATGACCGCTTCCACAAGCCTAACTACAAAGACTATTTTGGACGCGTATGGCCGTACCATTCAAACCAAAGTCACATCCGACCCAGACTGCCCAGGCGGCGACAAGTCCGACACCACCTACGACGGCCTCGGCCATGTTCTCACAGTCTCCAACCCGTACTGCACCACGAGCGACCCCACTTACGGCTTAACCATCTACTCCTACGACGCCCTCGGTCGAACAACCCAGGTCGCCAATCCCGATGGCACTGCCTCAACAACTGCCTATGTGGGCTCCGCCACGAAAGTAACCGACGAGAGCAACATTCAACGCATCTCCCAAACCGACGCGCTAGGTCGGCTCACCTCACTTTGCGAAGTCGCCCCAGGCCCCTTCGTCGGCGCTGGCGGCGCCCAGAGTTCCTCCCTAATCGGCTCGGCCGGCGCGCCCGCCTCCTGCGGGCTCTTAATAGCAGGGACGGGTTTTCTTACGACTTACCAGTACGATCCTCTGGACAATCTACTGCAAGTCAGCCAAAGCGGTATCGCTTCGCGCACGTTCGCCTACGACTCACTGAGCCGTCTCACGAGCTCTGCCAACCCGGAATCAAACACCCAGCCTGTTAGCCCATATACAACTGTCCCAACCACATACACCTACGACTCTAATGGCAACGTGCTCACCAGAGCCGCCCCGGCCCCCAACCAAACCGGCACCGCCACAGTCACAACTACAAACACCTATGACGCCCTCAACCGTCTCACACAGAAATCCTACAACGATGGCACGACTCCGACATCCACATTCTTCTACGACTCATCGACCTATTTCCCCAATAACACGAACACTATCGGTCGACTCGTCTACCACAACACCACATCCTCTGCGGGTGGTTGCATCCAAACCATTTTCGAATACGATGCCACGGGTCGAGTCTCTGAAGACTGGCAGAAAACTCCTCAGGGAGGGTGCGCCAACACTTACGCCCTGCCTTACACCTACGACCTCATGGGAAACATGACTTCCTCGTTCGCCCCATGGCAAAACAGCTTCACCTATACTTACAACTCAGCCGCCCGCCTCACCGCCGTGACCGGCTCGTATTCCGATTCACAAAATCCGCCCAACCTTCTCTCGGGCGCGCACTACAACGCCGCTGGACAGATCATCTCGGATACTCTTGGGACTGGCGAAACCGAAACCTACAGCTATACCAAGCGCAATCAATTGCAGGCGGAAAGCGCGACTTTGAACAGCACCACCATTTACTCCTACGGCCTAACCCTTGCTCCCAACGGCGACGTGACCGCCGCCAACGATAGCGTCAATGGCAACTGGAACTACTCTTATGACCAATTCAACCGGTTGGTCTGCTCAAATCTCGTAACTAACGGCACCTGCTCCAGCCCCACAAACGGCACACCCACCTACTCTTACGTCTACGACCGTTTCGGTAATCGCTGGCAGCAAAATGGCCCGTACACTTTCGCTACTACCTTCACGGGCAACGCTACCACCAACAACAACCGCATGGACCTCCACTCCTACGACACCGCCGGAAACCTCTTAAGCGACGGAACGCACACTTACACTTATGATGCCGAAAATCGCCTGATCTCCGTCGACAACGGAACCACAGCCACTTACCTCTACAATGCCGATGGGCGTCGCGTTCACAGAACCGGCTACATTTCCGATACTTGCGATTCCGTGGGCAAGCGCGACTACGTCTACGACCTCTCCGGTCACGCCATCGTCGAGAACAACGTTAATGGCACGGCCTGCTACATAGAGGTATATGCAGGTGCTCGCCAACTCGCTAAGCAGGGTGGTGGCACCTTTTTCCATCACTCCGACTGGCTCGGCACCGTCCGCTTGCTCAATTACTATGGAACTCCTACCTCCGGCTATGAAACCTGCGCCAGCCTTCCCTTCGGCGACGCTTTGAGTTGCAACGCGAACCAGGACACTCTCCACTTCACCGGCAAAGAACGCGACTCCGAATCCGGCCTCGACAACTTCGGCGCACGCTACAACTCCTCCAATTTTGGCCGCTTCATGTCCCCGGATCCTGAGAACGCAGGCGCGTCGGACGATAATCCTCAAACATGGAATGGATATGCCTATGCGACAGACGATCCGATGAACAACACCGACCCCGACGGAAGGGACTCCTGCGATGGCAGAGACCCTGGGGGCTGTGTGGAAGTAACGGCCAGCGGTCCAGCCGACGAGATCACAGTGTCGTACCGCTTCAGGAACATCATGAAAAGGATCGCGGGTGCTTCGCAACGCGCGAACGATCACGTAAACACAGCGTGGGACTTATATAGAATAGCGTGCGTCGCGGCCTGGACTGCTGGAGGAGGCTTGGCGGGCGGCATCGCTGGCGGTGGCATTGGGGGCATCGCTGGTGGCGGGGGAGGAGCGCTCGCGGGGACGGCAGGCGGCCCCTTTGCACTCGTGACAGTACCCACCGTCGCCCTGGGTGGCGCTGCACTTGGTACCACAGCCGGAGCTACACTTGGTACAATCGGTGGCGGCTATTTCGGTTATTTATACGGAATGAACTCTTGTGGAGGCGGAGGGAGCGGGAGCGGCGGCAGTGGAGGCCAAGGTGGTGGGAAGGGGCTGAGTAAAGCCACACGCAAGAAACTTGGGAACCTAGCAGACAGGGCAGGAGAAAAAGTTCGAGACGTTATTCGGAGTCGGGGCGGGACAGCAGCCAACGTGAATCAAGCTGGTCCATGGGCCGATAAGACGCTCGGAGAGACCGCAGAACAGGCGGTCGCTGGGAACCCGACGGCCGAAACTGCGATCAAAATAGCAAAACAGGCGGGTCGGCTCGGCCAACAATACTAGACGCCAAGCTAGGAGGATATGCATGTCCGCTATCAAGAGTAAGACTGCCGAGGCGCTCGCGCCAACGCTTGCTTGCTTTCACTCTGTCAATGATCGGCTCCTTCAAGCCGTACAGTACTTTTATACTGATGCATCCCTAGATAGGCTCGTGCTAGACTTTGGTGCCATTTGGCTCGTCATCGAAGCCGATGAAAACGACGATTCCGTCGATCTCATGGTTGTACAGGCTGGCACGCTCGACGCTAAAAGTGTTAGCGGAAACCATCTGGATGTCTGGAAAGACTGCATTGGAAAGCCATTTGGTTGGGGGTGGATTACAATAAACCAGCAAGGCTATTGTGATGGGCTACTTTTGAGCTTTGGAGGTATTGTTCCGCAAGTCGTAGTGAGCGTGGTGGCATCATCGATCAAAGTTGCGATGATTTCGCCCTTTACCTAGGCTGATCAGATAACGGCGTCGTCCCCTACTGCCGAAGGCACTTAGTAAATGGACGACTCACGTGTTTAGATGATTTTGACTTTGTCTTACTCCGTGATTGGATGACGGCGTCGGCTCCTTCCTCCGAGTAGACTTGATTGCACCTGATCTAATGGAATGGACCTGAGCTGCCCCTAGCTCCGCGCACAGGATCATACGACACTTGACTTGCCTGTGATCTGCCCCTGATCTGCCCCTGATCTGCCCCCATTCTCCGCGCACAGGATCATACGACACCAAAATCTCCTGAAGTTATGATTTTTGCCTCAGCCAGTTCTTCGAGTGGCGGCGCACAGGGAGCCGTAGGCGGGTGGACGACCCTTAACGCGCTGAAATGATTTTGACTTTGTCTTTTTACAGGGGTGGCCCACCCTTTGCGGTTTTGTTTCTTGCAAAGGTGGGTCACTCGACGGGACGCTTCCAATACTCCGGCGCTAATTTCTCCCAACCAACCTCGCCGTTCAATCCTCCAAAATTGCCATTCAACCCCCAATTTGGACCATTCCCTGTAAAATACTTTACCTTTCGATACTCCGATGCTACCATTCCCTATGTTTCGCCCACGCACTACTAGTCCTTCCCTCGTCCTGCCAGCTGAATCTCCCCGTCCCTCCTTCTCCTCTTTCCAGAACCTTCGAACCTTCCAACTTTCAAACCTCCCGACATTTCCGCGCGCTATCCCCTTTAGAATCCGCACTTATGAAAAACATACCCCTAAACCTTTTGGAATCCGCACTTCCAAAACACAGGGCTTAAAATCCTTTAGAATGAACACTTACGAAAAAAGGGGGAGGGGGGCCCACCCAGCTTCCAAATTGGTCTCGAAGGATTGTCGCGGTGTCAAAATGACAATAGACAGCGATCACCCTGGCCGACGGGAACTCTATCCACTTTATTTTCATGGGACTCCTCAGTCACGCGCTCGTGTGACGCGTGTCACAGACGCGGAACCAGGCTTGCTTTAGCTTCAGGATACGCAAGTGTCATGGTCTCCGTGGTTTGAGTGGAGGGGTGATGATGGGTGGTCAACGGCAGAAGCACAAGTTCATGCTTTTTGTCAGTCTCCCATTCTTACTTGCGGCCTCGGTGCCAGCGTTTGGGGGACCGCCTCAGAAAAACTCTTCAAACGGCAAGTCGGATCAAAAACCCTACTCGCGCCCGACGGATCCCTCTCTTTACGTAGGCGCAGAGACCTGCAAGACCTGCCATGCGGACATGCCGACAAAGGATTTCTTCAAGAACTTTGAAGATACCCCGCACTTTGTGACGACCATGGATAAGAAGAAAGGCCCGGAGTGGCATGGTTGCGAAGCCTGCCACGGGCCAGGGAAAGCTCACGTTGAGGGCGGAGGAGATAAGACCAAGATTTTTACTTTCAAAGGCTCATCGGCCCAGGAGATCAGCGCCCGCTGCCTCGATTGCCATCAGTATGGAGAGGAGCACAGCAATTATGCACGCTCCGTCCACCTTCAGAACGGAGTGGCCTGCACCGATTGCCACGACCCCCACCATGCAAAAGAGAGCCAATTTCTGCTGAAAGAGAAGCAGCCAACACTCTGCTACGGCTGCCACCTGGATAAGAAGCAGCAGTTCAACCGGCCCTTCCATCACCGTGTGAACGAGGGGTTAGTGAATTGCACCGATTGCCACAACCAGCATGGCGGTTTCCAGACCCGCCAATTGCGGGCGACAGGAACGCAAGACCTGGTTTGCTTCAAGTGCCACACGGACAAAGCCGGCCCTTTTGTGTACGAACATGAGGCCGTCAAGATCGAAGGCTGCGCGGCTTGCCATATGCCCCATGGCTCTTCCAATCCGCGACTGTTGAAGCGCGCGCAAGTGAACCTGCTCTGCCTGGAATGCCACGCTTTCTCAGCCGACGCGGGCGCTCCAGCCACGCCCACATTCCACAACCAAGCCCAGAAGTATCAGGCCTGCACAATGTGCCACACGGCCATTCATGGTTCAAACAGCAACCACGTTTTCTTCACCCCGTGAGGGAGAGCCGCCATGCGAGGAGTCCAACAGCTATCGAGAGTCCTTATGAAGAACCGGATGATAGGCGTTGGCTTGCTATTGATCGGCCCACTGCTCGCAGGCGGAGTACCCCAGGCCGAAGCCCAGCAGGACGAGGAACAGAAGGGCATCGATCAGGGAAATTACAATGTGAAGCAGTCGATCGAATTTGGCGGGCGATTCACCAGCATCTCGGGAGACACGCAAGCGTACGACACCTTTGTGAATTTACAGCAGGGGGCGCGCCTCCTGGGATTCACCACGGAGATGAAGTCACTCGATCACCATGCAACCCTCTTCGATCGGTTCTACTTCAGCAATTTTGGTTATGGCGGTGATCCCAACCAGGTGTCGCGGCTCCGGGTGGCCAAGAACACCTGGTACAAGTTGGACGCGCTCTTCCGGAAGGGCGAAAATTTTTGGAATTACTCGCTGCTGGCCAATCCACTGAACCCGACCACGCCGTTTGCCAACGGACCGGCCGGTTTCGGCGGCACGGTTTGCACAGCGTGCGTACTCAACTTCTCGCCGCATAACATGAACACGCGGCGCAAGATGGGCGATTACAACCTGATCATTCGCCCGGAATCCGCTCTACGTTTTCGCATGGGGTATTCGAGAAATATCGTTCAGGGCCCCGCTTTCACCACGATTCACCAAGGTACCGAGCAGTTTCTGTTGCAGGACGTCAAGACCACGGTAAACGTGTATCGCCTGGGCATGGATATCAAGCTCCTCCCGAGAACTAACATCAGCTACGACCAGGTGTGGACCTACTACAAGGGCGACACGGGCATTGGCGATTTCGCTCAGCCTTTCCAAGTCAATCCCACGCAGAACGTGGACATAGGTGTTTCCTTGAATGCCGGGGCGAGTCAGCCTTGCGCAGGCACGTTTCTGGCTTCGGGGTTTGTGAATCCAACGTGTAATGCTTATTTCAACGGCTACCTGGATCACGGGCGCACGCGCACGAATACACCGACCGAGCAACTCACCGTGCAGTCGAATTACTGGCAGAATTGGGACCTCACGGCGCGGATCAGTTACTCGAGCGGGGACACCAACGTATTCGGCTACAACCAGACAATCTTCGGCCGCGAGTCGCGGAGCAATCTTCGTAACCAGGCCAACACAGGGCCAGTATTTGGACGCCGTGTGGCTGCCGTTGGAGATTTCGGGGCGACCTGGCACATCACCGAAAAGCTAAGCTTCAATGAAACTTTCCACTACTCGAACTGGCACAATCCAGCCGAATTCGACGCTTCCAGCTGTTCGTTTTTTAGCGCCAACCTGAATACCTCGGCAAATTTCTTCACGCCCACCGCGCCGGTTCCGCTTACCTGCGCACCGCCGCTCGGTTCAGTTGCTGGAACGGTGGTTCACAACACGAGCTCGTCGGCAGACGTCTCCTTAGTTACTGACAGCAACTTCCTGAAACAAGAAGAGAAAACCAATCTAGCCGAGATCGACTACCGCTTTTCCCGAAAGGTTGGGGTGCGGATCGGATTCCGCTACCGGAACCGCTACATTTCCGACAATTTTTACGAAGCTTTGAACCAGGTCTTCTACCCCGGTCCCACCGCCGTGACTGCTGCGCGAGGCGCCTGCGCCCGTTTGGATACTACACAGCCGGTGTCGCAAGCCAACCTTCCCGCCGATTGCACGCTGAATGCAGATACCTCCATCACTCTTGTCTCAAACACTGGATTTGCGCCCGCGGAAGCGGCTGTTCCGCCGATTAACGAATACTCCGGTTTGTTCGGCGTCTGGGCCCGGCCAACGCAAAGGTGGAAGATCAGTTTTGATATGGAGCTCATGAGCGCAGACGGAACGTTTACCCGCATTAGCCCCAAGCAGTCGCAGGAATACCGAGTTCGCACAAAATATGATGTGACCAACTGGTTGAACCTGGACGGCAACGTGTTGATTTGGGAAGGCCGTAACAATCAGTTCCAGCAAGCAGACTTGCAGCACAATCGCAGCTACGGCGTGTCGGCGATTCTTCAGCCCAATGAAAAGTTTGGAATGGAAATTGGATACGACTATAACGACGTCTTCTCGCAAGTCTTGATCTGCTATATCAGCGTCGCGGCCGGTCAGAACGGCCCGGGCATTCAAGCATGCCCGAACGTCCCAGGGTTGGTCCAACAACTTTCGACCTATATGAACAAATCCAGCTACGGTTTTTTTGACATTTCTTTTTCGCCGGTTCACCGGTTCACCCTGCGTTTGGGCGCCAACCTTACCGGCACCAGCGGTTCTCAACTGCGTCTTGATCCTCAGCAGCTTATCCCTAATCAAGTGACTGGCCCGCTCAATTCCAAATGGCTCCATCCGTACGGAGGGTTTGACTACAGGTTCTCGAAGCAGTGGACCGGAAAGTTTTTCTGGGATTATTACGGCTACCATGAAGATCCGACCATTGGAGCGGGCACGATCGCCGCGCAAGACTTATTCTCGCCGCGAAATTTCCGGGGAAACTTGGTCACGCTTTCTGTGAGATACGCATTTTGAAATGCGGCCGCGTCGCGGGGGAAATCGAGCGCCAATATGCAGGAAGTGAGCGCGCAGGAGGGCAGAGCGATAGGCGATAGAATCAATCGGCTGATGCTGGACGCCGCGGCCATCGGTTTTGTTTTGTTATTCTAGGTTTGGAATCGAGATAGAGTTTATGGCAAAGCGATTTTGGCTCTGATTTGTTCAACCCGCACCAAATGCGCATCAGGAGGAACACATGAAGAAAAGTATGAATTGGATAGCGGCCATTACAATGTGTGTAGCGATGGCTGGATACATAGTATTGAGCGTGCCGGCCCGCGCCGATAACGCGGGGGGAGCGACCTACAAGGCGAAGTGCGCAGCGTGCCACGGTCCAGACGGCAAGGGCGAAACCGCGATCGGCAAAACAAACAAGATTCGGGATCTCGGTTCCGCGGATGTGCAGAAGCAGAGCGATGACGAGCTTGCCGGACTCATTGGCGACGGCAAAGGCAAAATGCCGCCTTATGGCAAGAGCCTGAAACCGGAGCAGATCAAGGATCTCGTTGCATATATCCGTACATTAAAGAAGTAAGACGCTATCTGATTTCCCCAGCTAGATGCCTACAATCGCCACCGTAGCTCTCGTGCTGTTCAGCGCGATTCTCGCGTGCCTTATTGTTGTGCGCCCCGAGATTACCGTAACACGCGCCGGGAAGATTCTTGCGTTCGGAGTTCTCTTCTTTCTGCCGCTCTTCTCTCTTGCGGTGGGCATGCAAGATGAAATGACCCGCTCGGAAAGCACGGCGTTCTGTCTTTCGTGCCACATCATGGAGTCCTATGGAAAGAGTCTGCACATAGACGACCCTTCCTATCTTGCCGCCGCGCATTTTCAGAATCATCGAGTTCCCGCGGATGAGGCTTGCTACACCTGCCACTCGAATTACGCAATGTTTGGGACGATCAAAGCGAAGCTCGGAGGCTTACGCCATCTTTACGTCTACTACCTGGGGAAGGCGCCGTTGCCGCAGGATATAGAGCTCTACAAGCCGTTCAACAACCAGGTGTGTCTGCATTGCCATCTTGGGGCACGATCTTTTGAAGAAGGCGCCGTTCACAATGCGGACCCGGCGACGCTTCCGGCGATCAAAGCAAACAAACTGTCGTGTATTTCGAGCGGCTGCCACGAGCTAGTTCACAATGTGGGCCACTGGGGCAACGTGAAGTTCTGGTATGGAAAAGAATAATGTCTAAGGGCTTCTCCATGGAACGATGGCTGCGCATTTCAGGCGTACTTGCGATCATGGGCCTGCTCATCGAGGCGCTCTGTCTCCTGTGGTCGCGGCCCATCGCGTTCGTCGTGCTTGTGGTTTTCGGCGGCGCGCTGATTAGCATCGGAGTCTTGTTGTTTCTTTACTCTCTAGTGTCCAGCAGCCATCACCCGACAAGCCCTCCCGGAGCGGCCCCGGAAAATAATAAAATCAAAGCAGGGAGCTTACCAGGATAGACAAGCGTCTAGAGCACATAGGCGCGCCCGAAGCGGGACTTTGCGATACTTGGCGCGCAACGGGCGTAGAAGAAGCCTGGAGGGCGCCAGAGAACTCGTTCAAGGACTTATGTCAGCATGCTCTGCAAAACTTCGCGCAGCAGTTCCTGTTTTGGCAGGCTGAGCTTCTTGCCGCGCTCCGTCAGGTAAAAGACATCGATAGCCTTTTGGCCTTCGGTGTCAATCAGTGCAACGTCGATGTTGCAGCCAAGCCGGGCAAGCGCCGAGCCGATGTCATACAACAATCCCGGGCGGTCCTGCGCCATAATCTCCAACAAAGTGCTCTGCGCAGAGGATGTGTCGTCGTAGTTGAGACGTGTCTCGACGGCCACTTTGGGCGGTCTTGCCCTGCTTGCGCTTTCCCGGGCTTTTAGCAGGGGCTCAAGAGGGGCTTTTCCGTTCACGACGTCCGCGAGACCTTTTTGGAACCGCTCGATCTCGCTGGGGTTTAGCTCAAGAGTATGGTGCAAGTCTATAAATTGAAAGGTATCCAACACTACGCCTGCGGCATTCGCAAAGGCGTCGGCCTTAACGATGTTCATGCCCCAGCCCGCGAGCACGCCGGAGATGGTTGCAAACAACGCAGGCCTGTCGGCCGTCAGCAAAGTCAGCGAGAAAGAGTGGTGCCGCGCACTCAATTCGGTTTGCACTGGCTCAGTGCCCAGTTTCCGATACAGCAGGAAGTGCGCGGTAATCTCCGCGGCAGTGTGCACGGATCGGTAGCGCCGTGGGAAGCCCTCGAGGAACCGTTCAACCTCAGCCTTACTCGCGCCGCCGGCCTGGCGGCTCACCTCCTCGAGAAGAGATACTTCGTCGGAGGCATGCAGGCGGTCGCGGTCCAGAGTGCGGCTGAAATGATTTGATGTGGCCACGAAAAGCTGCCACAACATTTCCGCTTTCCACGGCGTCAAGGCTTCAGGATTCACCGCGTGAATGTCCGCGTAGGTCATCAAGCACAGCCGCTGCAGCCGCTCTTGCGTCGCCACGGTATCCGCGAACACGGAAACGGTTCCCGGATCGAAAATGTCGCGGCGCTGCACGGTGGCGGACATGTCCAGGTGATGTTCGATCAAAAAATGCACTTCCGCAGTTTCGTACTCGGATAGGCGAAGACGAGTTGCAGCGCTTTCCAGCGCTTCGAGACTTCCTGTGACGTGATTCTCAACGGCCATGCCCTTGCCGACGTCATGGAGGAGCAAGGCCAGAATCAGCAAATCGCGGCGTTCAACCGTCTTCCACAGCTGACGGAAATGCGCAGCACGCTCGTCGGGCGGCTCGGCGAGTTCCTGGAGATGCTCGATCGTGCGCAGCGAGTGTTCGTCGACGGTGTAGCGGTGGTAAAAGTCCCGCACCACGAGAGAGTCGATGACTTTGAACTCCGGCAACACATCTATCAAGAGAGAGAGACGCTGCATGGACCGAAGCGCCATGCTGGGATAATCAGAGCTCAGAATTTCTCGAAGCGTCGCCCAATTCACTTGTGTGTTCTTCTGGGGAAGCTCGGGGTGTTTCAAAATGTAAGCGATGGCGCGTTCCGCTTCCCGGCTTAGCGGCACGCCAGTCCGGGCGGCCTCCGTAAACAGCGCAAAGGTCACCTGGCGGTCAGAAAGCGCCGGCTCGTCCACCACCTCAAGTAAACCGTCCCGGACAGCAAATGGTTTCCCCTTGCCGATCTCACTCCGCGGGCCGCGCGCCACGCTTAGTAAGCGTTTCCTGAAGGAAGGCTGTGCTGCGGGTCTTTGCTCGATGTAGCGAAGCAGGAGGCGGTTGAGGACGCGCGCCTGGCGGAAATACAGCCTCATCCATTCTTCCGGGCTGCGTTTTACATTACGCGCCGAGCCATCAAAAACTCCCAGCGATCGCTCCGCAGCCGCGCTTTGCAGCTCATAGGTCAGTGTGTTGTCATTCCGCGCGTTGCTGTAATGCAAGAAGCACCGGATGGCACTGAGAAAATCGACAGCGTTGGCGGCCAACTCTTCCTCGCCCGCGGTGTTCTTCAACCCTTCTTTTTGTCCATTGACGATCTGCCTCAGCCACGCCGCCGCCTGATAGTCGCGCAGCCCACCCGGCGCATCTTTAACGTTGGGTTCCAGGTGATAGATCGTGTTTCCGTAGCGGGCATGGCGCTCTCGAGTGAGTTTAGTCACTTCGGCGAGCATAAACGGCCGCGCCTGTTTTTCCGGCCCAAGGAGAACTTTTTTGGTGAGGCGCTCGAAAAGCTCTTCATCGCCCGCCAGAAATCTGCGGTCCAGAAGGGCGAGGTGAAATTCCGCGTTATCTTCCTCGATCCGTTTGCATTCCTCGAGTGTGCGGCCGGCGGAACTCACCCGAAAACCGAGGTCCCACAGCGTTCGAGAAAATTCAGCAATCAAGGGGCGAAAATCGGTTTCGGCCTTTTCATTACCAAAGAGAAAGAGAATGTCCAAATCCGAATAAGGGAAAAGCAGGCGGCGGCCGTAACCGCCAAGGGCCACAAGGCCAAGTCCCTGAGGCGCTGCGTTGTGTACTCGCAGAACTTCGCCGAAGATCTGCAGCGCGATCCGGTCGGCCAGCTCGCAAAGCGCGTTTAGCGTTTCCTGCGCGCTTCCGCCCGCTTCGAATTTTTTCCGGATGCGTTGTCGTTCGTCCTCGGCTTGTGGTCCGAGAACGGACAAGGGAGTTAAAGAACCTTGCATGATTTTTTCGGGTCGGTTGGCCGGATCAAGACCTGGGTGAGCGGCGGTCGTCACTTGAGTTAGAGCGCGTTTTCGCCGCGCTCCTCGTTACGGATCCGGATGGCTTCCTCAACCCGCGATAGGAATATCTTACCGTCGCCAATCTTTCCTGTCTTGGCGGTCTTCAGGATTGTGTCCACAGCGCGTTGGACCAACGGATCCGGGAGCACCATTTCCAGTTTGAGCTTGGGAAGCAGGTCCACGGTGTATTCCCGGCCGCGGTAAACCTCGGTATGTCCCTTTTGGCGGCCGTGCCCGCGCACTTCGGTCACCGTCATTCCCTCGATGCCAATTTCGCGCAACGCATCTTTCACGGATTCAAACCGCGAGGGCTGAATGATTGCCTCAATTTTCATCATGAACGTTTTTGCTCCGCCCCTGTTTTACGCTGCTGAGCCCCTCACCTCAGGCCTCGAGGTTGTACGCCTCTTCTCCGTGTTGCGTGATGTCCAGACCTTCGATTTCTTCCGTCTCGGTGACGCGTATGCCCGTAATCATATCCGTTACTTTGAGCAAAACGATGGTCCCTATCAACGCAAAGCCCCAAGCAATCAGAACGCCCACCAACTGATTGCCAAGCTGTCCCCAATGGCCATCCAAACCGCCTACAGGCTTGCCCGCGCCGAAAATCGGGTTGATCACTTGCTGTGCGAAGACTCCAGTCAAGAGGGCGCCGATGGTGCCACCCGCGCCGTGCACGCCGAAGGCATCCAGGGCGTCATCATAGCCGAAGATCGACTTTACTTTCGTCACCATGAAGTAGCAGACCAAGCCCGCGATAAAGCCAATCGCGAGAGCCGGCATCGGTCCGACGAAACCCGCGGCCGGGGTAATCGCCACCAGCCCAGCGACGGCCCCGGAAATCGCACCCAGAGCGCTCGCTCGCCCATTCTTGATCCACTCCGCGACGCTCCAGCTGATGGCGGCCGCAGCTGTGGCAAAGTGCGTGGCCACAAAGGCGCTTGTCGCGAGCGAACTCGCGGCCAGCGCGCTGCCGGCGTTAAAACCAAACCACCCGACCCAGAGCAGACATGCGCCGATAAAACTCAGCACCAGAGAGTGGGGTGGCATGGGCTGCCTCGGATAGCCGGTCCGCTTCCCGAGATACAGCGCACACACCAGCGCCGAGACTCCAGAACTGATATGCACTACCGTTCCACCCGCAAAATCCAGCGTTGGGAATTTTCCGCCGAGGGCCGCGTTCAGGAACCCGCCTTTGCCCCACACCATGTGTGCCAGCGGGGCATACACCACCAAGAACCAGAGTGTGAGAAAAAGGACTGTGCCGCTGAACTTCATCCGTTCGGCCGTCGCACCCGTGATCAGCGCCGGAGTAATGATTGCAAACATCAACTGGTAGATCATGAAAGTGGATTGGGGGATTGTTCCCGCGTAATCGGGATTTGGATCGGCACCTACACCACGCAAAAACGCGTGTTCGAATCCGCCGATCACGGGCCCATTTCCGCCGAAGCACAGGCTGTAGCCCACGAGCGCCCACATCACACTGATCAGGGCCATCAGCAAAAAGCTCTGCATCATGATCGCCAGTGTGTTCTTGCGCCGCACAAGCCCACCGTAAAACAGTGCCAGGCCAGGTCCGGTCATCATGAGCACCAGCGCTGCACTCACCAGCATCCACGCGTTGTCCCCGGAGGATTGCGCGGCGGTTACGCGTTGGTCGAGTTGCGCCAGTTTGTCGTTCACATCTTTCGGAATTTGCGGAGACGTGGCCGCTGTCGCGCTGGAAGTTGCGGAAGGTGAACCGGTTGCAGAGGAAGCCGGGGCTTGTTGAGCGAAGGAGGGAGCTGCCGCGAGCACCATGGTCATGAGCAAACAACACGTCCATCCCAGGTGCTTCATAGATATGTCCACTCCGCTGCGTTTGGGTTGCTCCCGGCTAGGCCGGGGCTGCGCTGAAAAAGACTCTACCGGGGACCCCCACCACTTTTTCGAGTTGGATTATACGCGTGCCGACCCCACATCATGTTTAGAAATTTGCATGAGTTAAATTCATTTTTCGAATTCACATGCATGCAGGCCGAAGGTAGCTGGCGGGCTCGATCGCTTGGAGGTACAGTCCATCCCGGCAGATGTTTGCGAGCCTCTTCTTGCGTGGCGGCGGGGCCATCGTATAATGCATCTCGGCCGCGAAGCCGCCGTCCCTACAGCTTTGGCCAGGCGGGCGATGCCGCAGCACGGGAACGAGGTTATCGAGAAAAGTGCTATGACTGAGCATCCCCCCATGGAAATCACCGTGCGGGAATCCGGGGCCATCCCGATTCTCGATGTGCGAGGCCGCCTGACGATTGGGGAGCCGAGCGAGCAGCTCCATCAGGCTCTCGAGTCCGTCATTAAAGGAGGAGCTCGAAAGGTCGTCGTGGACCTAAATGGAGTTCCTCAGATCGATAGCTCCGGCATTTCGTCTCTCGTTCGCATCTCCATCAAGCTGACCCGAGAAGGCGGCGCGCTGCGTCTTGTGTGCGGCCCCGGCCGCGTGCGCGATGCGCTCACGGTGACGCGCCTCGTGGAAGCCATCCCGACCTTCGACTCTGAAGCCGCGGCGCTTGCCAACTTCGCCTAGCAAAACAGGATTTTGCGAAGCGAAGCGCGTCTTTGCGGTGTGCCTTCGATCTCCGGGATTGCTATGCTAGAGTGCACTTCATGAGACTGCACACTTGGAAATTGCTGGATCTTCTCGCACTTGTTATTGCATCTCTCTTTTCTGGAGCAACTACAGCGGCACAACAGCCGGATCTGGAAGACCTTGCTAAGCGCCTTAGCAAACAAATCTCGAAGGCTGGGATCAATTCTGTTGCCGTGGCTGATTTTGTCTCTCAGGCAGGCGAGAGCTTGCCGCTAGGGCACTATTTGGCCGGCGAACTTTCCGAAAGTGTCGACAAGCACAAGAAGAACTTCGTGGTAGCTGACCGAAGCCAGTTCTCTAAGGTCCTCTCGCATGCCCAGCTGCTGCCGAAAGATCTCAGCACTCCGGAATATCTTCAACGCATCGGCAGCTCTCTTCAAGTTGAGGCGGTGGTGACTGGAATATTGGAAACGACGCCCGCTAAATACTTATTGAAGGCGACTATCCGGAGTGTCAAAGATGGCGCACTTCTCGGTTCAGGGAACCAACTAGTCAATCGACCCGCTCTTGCGGACGGCATGGTTGAAGTTGCTTCGAACGCGCAGCCAGGGGAAATTTCCGTCGCTGGGCAAGATGGAATTGGGCTTCCCACGTGCAAGTCATGCCCGCCCCCGCACTATACTGACGAAGCTAGGAGTGCGAAGTTGCAAGGGAGCGTGATATTGGTCGTTATCGTGACTTCCGAAGGGCGCGCCACCAGAATTGCTGTGACCAAAGCGCTAGACCCCGAGCTCGCAAAGCGAGCCATCGACGCCGTTAAAAAATGGGAGTTCAAGCCCGCGACCGACAAAAAGGGCAAACCTGTCACGGTCATAGTCCCGATCGAAGTGACTTTCAGACTTTACTAGCGAGACTTATCCGCCCTTTTTCAGTTCCGCGAGGACCAGCTTGGCAACTTCTTTGAGCGTCTCGAACACGCCGATCCCTTGAATGGCGACTCCTTCGAGTACCGGCTCGCCTTTTTTCTGGAGTTGCTTAGTTAGTTCGGGCACGGACATGGCATTGGGCAAATCGCGCTTGTTCAATTGCAGCACATAAGGAATCGTATCGAAATTGAGGTTGTGTTCTTTCAGATGTTCCTGCAAGTTTTCCATCGTCTCGAAATTCGCGTCGAGGCGTTCTTCCTGCGAATCCGCCACGAAGACGACGCCGTCCGCACCCTTCAGGATGAGCTTCCGGCTCGCTTCATAGAACACCTGCCCAGGCACTGTATATAAATGAAAACGCGTTTTGAACCCGCGCACCGTGCCGAGATCCAACGGAAGAAAATCGAAGAACAGCGTGCGGTCTGTCTCCGTGGCCAGAGACACCATTTTGCCCTTCTGGTTTTGCCCCGTGTGGTCGTAGACCCACTGGAGGTTGGCGGTTTTTCCGCCCAGACCTGGACCGTAGTACACGAGCTTGCAGTTAATTTCGCGCGCAGGAAAATTGATGAAAGGCACTTGTTCCTAACCAGAGTTCGGCCACAAATTTATAGCATACGCTGTGCTGGCAGGCCAGCATTCCGGCTGTGCCTGTCCCCTGTCGGATAACTTACTTACAGTTTCCGCGAAAATGCCCTCATTTCGATGCCCTTTTTTCATCCCGTGCCGCCGGGAGGTAACTCGTTTGTATACTCGCAGTCCCGCTTCCGCTCGTTGACGCCGCCTTTCTCCTCTGTTACGATTCGCCACATGGCTAAACCGCGCAAAGCCCCTTCAGGCGCATCGGGGCATGACAAAGGAACGGCGCGGGGTCACTCTAACTTACAGAAAAAAAAGAATTTACCTCCTCCGCCACCGGCGCAGCGCGGCGGCGTCGAGCTGGTTGATCCCCGCGTGCAGGCACAGCTCAAGATTTACGACGAGGCTCTCGCCCTCTTCCACCAGCAGAAATTTGCGAGAGCAAAGCAAGAGTTGGAAAAAGTTCTCGAAGGCCCGAGCAAGGAGCTGGCTGACCGCGCCCGCATGCATGTGCGCATCTCCGAGCAGCGCATGAAACCCAGCGCTGAGCAGAACCCGCGGACCGCCGATGAGCATTACCAGCGCGGCGTCGCCATGATGAACATCGGGCGCTGGGACGACGCTCGCGAGAGTCTTCTTAAGGCGCGTAAAGCTTCTCCGAAATCGGACTACATTCATTACGCGCTTGCGGCTCTTGATTGCCTCACGGGTGAAGCGGATTCCGCCATGGCGAATCTCAAGGTGGCCATTGAACTGCGCCCGGAAAACCGCTACCACGCGCGCAATGATGAAGACTTCGCCTTCCTCCAGGAAGATCCTCGATTTACGGAACTTCTGTACCCGGAGAAAGACGGTACTGCCGGCTGAGCCTTCGTGACCTGATTTTCTTGTCCGTGAGCCGAAACGCGCCAACGGGAATTGCTCGAGTTCGGATTCCGGTCTGACTGGTATCAGTTTCCTAAACTGTTTGAGCGAGAGCAGAAATTCAGCTCGGAGAAGAACGCCTCGAACGAAACGAATTTGTTGTCGTGTTTCACTCCGTCACCCGGTGAAGAAAAAAGCGCACAAACCGAGGCCTCTCACTCGCGGATTCCGAGTTGTAGCGCTTGGAGGAGGCACCGGACTTTCTACCCTTTTGCGGGGCCTCAAGGAATATGTCGTCAGACGCCGCGACGAGCACCCCAATTCTGATCGGCCAATCTCTGAACTCACGGCCATCGTTACCGTTACGGATGACGGCGGCAGCTCTGGACGTCTTCGCCGCGAGAACCGTATCCTTCCCCCGGGCGACATCCGCAATTGCATGGTGGCACTCTCGAAAGATGAGGCACTTCTTGGCCGCCTTTTTCAGTATCGCTTTCACGCTGGACGCGGCCTGATCGGCCACAATTTCGGCAACCTCTTCCTGGCCGCGCTCACCCATGTCACCGGAGATTTTGCCGAAGCCGTACGCGTCAGCAGCAAAGTCCTAGCCATTCGCGGACGCATCTTTCCTTCGACTCTATCGAATGTCCAACTCGTCGGGAGGCTTACGAACGGCCGCACGGTCCGCGGGGAAACTCGCATCACTGCGAGCCGGACGCCTATTGAAAGGGTCTCGCTTTCTCCGCGCCGCGTTCCGCCTTTTCCTACAGTGATCGAGGCCATTCATGAAGCTGACTTGATTCTTCTCGGTCCCGGCTCGCTTTACACCAGCATCCTTCCGAATCTTCTCATCCCGGAAATCGCCGCAGCGATTGCCAAGTCCCAGGCTCCGCGGGTGTATATCGCGAATCTGATGACCCAGCCCGGCGAGACCGCCGCATATTCTCTAGCCGATCATCTCCGCGCGATCCGCCGCCACACGCCGCGTTCTGTCGTGGACTGGGTTGTGGCGAATCGCCGTGCTATTTCGCCGGAAGTCGCCAGGCGCTATCGTCGTCAAGGTGCCGAGCAAGTTGCCGTTGACCTTCCCGATCTGCAGAGGCTCGGCTACCGCGTCGTCCTCGATAATCTCCTCGAGGAGCACGGCGTCATTCGCCACAATCCCCGTCGTCTCGCGCGTCTCCTCCTGGAGGAGTTCCTCTCTTAGTTCAACGCGCTGGGTGCTGATAAACGTTCCTATTCCAGGAATCTCGTGTATCTCGAAATCCCCATCATAGGAGACAAGTTTTCCAAACTTAAGTTCACTTCACATTGCCTTTGTGAATTCCGCTGGAGCGGCGTCGAAGATGGACTTGTGGTCGGTGCTGCAGAAGTAGTAGGTCTTCCCCTGATAGATAGACTTCAGCGCGGTCACTGGATCAACCGCCATGGAGCACACCACACAGAGTGGACGATTATCCATCGAGGTGCGCAGCTTGGCATAGACCTCGTTCGAATCCGGGCTCGTCCAGCCTTGTCCCTGATATTCCATGTCGTAGGCAGTCTGTTTGGCGAGTTCCCGGCCGTAATAGCGCTCGACAACGCGCAGAGCGAGATCAATGCCGGAGGAGAGCCCGCCCGCTGAGGCGAGGTTGCCGTCCTCGACGAACCTAGCGCCACGCTTGACTCGGACATCCGGGTACTTCCTGGCGAAATCGATATACGAGCCGTGATGAGTAGTTGCGGCTTTGCCCGCCAACAAGCCGGTCTGTGCCAGCAGATATGCGCCTGTACACACCGACATGACTACGTCAGCGCTTTTTGCCGACTTGCGGACCCACTCCAACGTTGCTTCGCTCGGCGCACTCTGCGCCGGGATTACGACAACTTTCGCCGCAGGGGCGTTTTCATACGTGAAGCTGGGCGTGATTTTCATTCCGCCGCTTACTTCGATTGGGTTAGCTTTTTCGGATACGGTGAAGAGCTGGAAAGCCATGTCCATGTGGCCCGGGACCATGACATCCTGAAAAACTTCCCAAGGTCCGCAAAAGTCGATGACTACTGCGCCTTCGGAAACGAGAAAGGCAACAGGGATACTGCCTCGCGCGGGAGGCTTGAGTGGGTTGGCAACGGCGGAAGATCGAGCAGGTTCTGTGTTTCCGGGTTCCGAGGGGGCGAGCGAAAATGGAGTTGCCGCAAGACAGCCGAGCGCCGCCGAGGCTTGCAACAATTCTCTGCGCGTGATGTTTTTCAGTGCCATGATAAGTAGCCTCCAAAGTGGATTGAGTAAAAATTCACAGACTCGTGCAAACTCTCGAACTTTTCCCAAATTCTGACTTGAGGAGCACTCCAGCTTCAGCCCAGGAGACGCAGTTTCTGCGCTAGACTCCTCGTTATTCCGCCCGTAGCGCTTCGTTTGGATCAACAGCGGCGGCGCGCCGCGCCGGCAAGTAGCTCGCGAGCGCCGCGGCAGCCAGCAGCGTCATGCCAACTCCACTAAACGTGAGAACATCTGTCGGAGGGACCTCAAACAGCAACGATTTCACAAGGCCCGTCAGGGCGACAGCGCCGGCAATTCCAATTCCGATCCCCAATACCGCCAGAAGCATGCCTTGCCCGAGCACCATCTGAAGAATGCTCGATGGCCGCGCGCCCAGCGCGATGCGAATCCCAATTTCACGCACGCGCTGGCTGACCATCAGGGCCATGATTCCTCCGATGCCTGCTGTTGCAATCACAAGCGCGAGCCCTGCAAAAATTCCCAGAAGGCTAGCTGTCACTCGAGGAGAGGCCATCGATTCGTACCGAGCCTGTTCCAAACTCAATATGCGCGAAACAGCCATCTGTGAATCCACGTCATGCACTGCGCGGGTCAGCGCCTTGGCCATGCTACGTGGCTCGACGGCGGTGCGCACGATCAGAACGCCGGGGGACAGGTTTAACTTTTGTGGCGCGTAAATCTCCGGCACAGGAGGATGGTCGAGTCCAAACTCTCTCACGTCGCCCACAGTGCCCACGATTGTGCCCCAGTGTTCCCCACCATCATTGCTGATGCGCTTCCCGATGGGGTTTTCATTGGGCCATAGCTGTCGCTTCATCGCCTCATTAATGACCACTACGAGGGGTCCTTTTTCGTTGTCGGTCTCGGCGAACAGCCGGCCATCTTTTAATGGAATGCCCAGCGCCTTGAAATAGTCCGGGGAAACCGCCGCAAAAGTGCTGACGGGCGGAGCTTGGCCAGGTTCCAAAGCGCGGCCCTCAACTTGAAAAGAGAAGGAAACAGATTCCGGTCCGCCTGTGATTATTTCCGGCTCGAACGGATACCTGTTTGAGATTGCAGCGACAAGCACTCCCGGTTCTGATTGCACGCGGTCGAGGAGCTGCTGTATGGCAACCCGCGTTTTGTCGTCAGAAGTATATTTCGACCAAATAAACGAAGTCCTCAAGGCCAGAACACGCTGCGGCACGATGCCTGCATCCACTTGCTGCATCTTGACAAGGCTCCTAAGCATCAGTCCTGCGCCGATCAGCAGCATGAACGAAAAGGCAATCTGGCAAACGATGAGCGCGCTGCGCACGCGGTTCTGCCGCCGCCCCGTGCCAGCACTGGTGCTTCCTTCTTTCAAGCTTGAAGTCAGGTTAGCCCGAGAGAAGAGCGCGGATAGCGTGCCAAAAAGGAAGCTAGTGCCTAAAGCCGCCGCGAGCGTAAACCACAAGACCCCCGAATCGATGTGGATCTCGCGGGCCCGCGGCGTCAGCCGCCCTACAAAATCCGTGAGCAGTTCGAGGCTGCCGTAGGCCAATACCAATCCCAACAAGCCGGCGGCAAAAGCCAGTAGAAAGCTTTCCGTCAGTAGCTGACGGAGCAGCCGGCTTCGGCCTGCCCCGAGAGCGCTGCGGACGGCAAGCTCTCGTTCGCGCTTAGCCATGCGCGAGAGCGTCAGGTTGGCAACATTTGCGCATGCGATGAGCAGCACAAACGCAGCAGCAGCGAGCAGCAGAAGAAGCGTGGGCCGCGCCCCCCGCGTCAACTCTTCCTGCAACGGCGCGGCCACGGATGCGAAGCCAACATTCTCTGGATAGGACTTAGGATAGGCTGTTTTCAATCCTTCGGAGATTGTGGAGATATCGGCATTCGCCTGCGCTGCCGTGACGCCGGGCTTCAATCGTCCAAATACTTCCATCATGCGCATGTCCCGGTTTTCCAGGTGCATCTTGGAGGTGCGAAATGGACACGCCGAGGTCGGCATGTAAACGTCATTCTCATTAGGGTATTGCGGCACCTGCGGGAGAACACCCACAACCGTGTGCACTTTGTCGTTCATCTCAAACGTCTTGCCGACTATCTCGGGATCAGAGCCGAAGTCGTTCTTCCAGTATTCGTAGCTAAGGACCAGCACCGGGGGAGCACCCAGCTTCTCGTCTTCGGGCAGAAAGGTCCGCCCCAGAAGCGGCTGAACCCCAAACAGTTCAAAGTAGTTGGCGGAGACGACGCCGGTGCGCACACGCTCCGGGTCGCCGTGCCCGAAAAGGGTGAAGGACATCGCATGGTATTCCACCAAGCCGGAGAGAGTCCGATTTTGGGCGCGATAGTCCTCGATCTCCTTGACGGAGAACGACAAATCCTCGATGCCCAGCTTCTTCTCCTGCTGGCGGATAAAAATCAGTTGGTTCGCCTGCGGATAGGGAAGCGAGCGCAGAAGCACGGAGTGCACTACGCTGAAGATGGCGGTGTTGGCTCCTATGCCCAGGGCGAGAGTAAGAATCGCCACCGCAGTGAAACCAGCGTTCTTTCTCATCATGCGAAGCGCATAGCCGCAGTCGCTCGTCAGGATTTGCCAGTGTTCTCTGGGAGCCGTCGTAAATATGCCGACGATTGTTTCTTTCCAGAGCTTGAGCGCTTCAAAGAAGCCGCCTCGTTCTTCCACTTCTCGCTGTTGCTCGCGAAAAACACCTTCCATTTCGCCCTCATAGTTCATCCGAAAATCGAAGGGAAGTACGCGAACCAGGGCCCGAAACAGCTTTTGGGAAAAGGACAGGGTCTGTTTTTCCATGAGAGTAATCCCTCGCTATGCCAGCTTTGGCTTTCGAAAGAGTTTCTTGGCGCGCGCTTGTCCGAGTGCTTCTTCCATGCGCTCCGCTTCGGCTACTGCCACCTCGCGTCCAAATTCTGTAAGCAGGTAGTAACGGCGCCGCTCATCATCAAGGACTAGTTCGGGCCGCCGGCTCGATTCCGCGATCAGCCCCGCGCTTTCCAGCCGCGCAAGATTTCCGTACAGAGTGCCTGCGCTTAGCCGCACTTTGTCCTCGGTACGACGCGCCACTTCTTTCAAAATGGCATACCCGTGCTTCTCGCCATCGGCCAGCGCCAGCAGGATATGAAACATCGCCGGTGTCAGCGGCAGAAAGGATTCTGTTTCTCTCTTTTTCGTCACTCGTTCACCTCGGGGATCCATTGCGATTCCTGGCAGCCCGCCTCTATCGTTGGTTAGAAGACTATATCGTGATACGTTATAGTCCATCTGCAAGTTCCCTGCCAAGCAAAAAAATCGCTAACTCACAGTTTTTAGAGGGGCACCACCGTAAAAGGGAGGTTGTTGACCGTTTTCGTGTGTCCGTTTCTGGGACGTCATGTCCCGGCATCGGCCAGTTCTCCGCTCAAGTGACTCGGGCCGTCAGGTTTGTGCGTTGTTTTTCTGGCAGAGTTTGACGCTTCTTGTTAACGTTTCCCGGAACACGTTTCCTTGGAATCCTGGAGAACATATGTCGACGTTTGGACTTATCGAATACAAAGAAGCAAGCCCTGAAGTTCGCGCCATCTATGACGACATCATGGCCACGCGCAAGACGGATTGGGTCAACAATTTCTGGAAAGCTATCGCCCACGATCCTGCCAGTCTTAAACGCACTTGGGAAAGCATCAAGCAAATCATGGGACCTGGCGCCCTTGATCCGCTCACGAAGGAACTCATCTATGTGGCGGTCAGCGTTACCAACAACTGCCACTACTGCATTGCCTCGCACACCGCTTCCGCCTTCAAAAAAGGCATGACCGACGCCATGTTTAAGGAGCTGCAAGCGGTCATCGGCATGGCCAACGAGACCAACAAGGTTGTCACTGGGTACCAGGTCGAAATTGACGAGCAATTCCGGCCGCCGCTGAATCGTTAGCGCGCTTTCCTATCTCAGCACGGCTGTCCTTCAGGACAGGTGTTTCCCTCTTGGTACGCACGTACTATGGCTGCTAGGCATGGCAGAAGCAGACCATGTAGATGTTCAGGGAAAGCCTCGCATATTGGCGAGCTGAACAAATTTTTTGCGTAGCGAGTGAGCACCCTATGGCGTCAATCACCAAAGAAAATGAAGTTTTAACGACTGCAACTGGAGGAGCCTCCACGGTTACCTTGCCAGCAAATGCGCGCGGCGAAGATACCGCGGCCCGGCCGCAGCCTGTCGCTCTGGAAGTGCCTGTCACGGTGAACGGAGCGCGTGCAGTAGGAGGCAGCGACAAACGCGAACCATTTTCTGAAACCACCAAGACCGTCTTAATTTTCGGCAACGGTGCTGTCATCCGGCTTGGTTCTCCGGTATCGCCGGGTCAGCTGCTTTTCCTCACCAACGAGAAAACGAAAAAGGAAGTAGTGTGCCAGGTCGTCAAATCGAAGAATTACAGAAACGTTAGCGGCTATGTCGAGCTCGAATTCACGGAGTCGGTTCTTGGCTTCTGGGGAATGCGTTTTCCGGCAGACCGGATTGCCCCACAGGCTCCAGTTTCTTCTGCAACGGTCACGCCTGCATCCAAGGGCATTCCCGTCGCCTCACTCGCCGCCGCTCCCAGGATCGTGAGTCCTGTTGTTAGCGTTTCTCCAAGAATTTCCGAGGTCTTGCCGGCCCAAGTTCATGCCGAACTCAAACCGGTTGCGCCCGTGGCTCCGAAACACACTGCGACGTCAGCTCCCATTGCACCGCCAGCAGAAACGCCGACAGCAAAGAAACTCGAAATGCCGGAAATCCACGCACCCGAGATTTCGTCTTCGGTGGCTTTTTCTGTAGCAAGCCTTCTAAGCCCCCCCGATCCCCATCCGGTCTTGATGCCGTCGACACTGGCATCGTCTCTGGCTTCAGGGGAGAGCAAGCAGCCGCCATCAAATGATGCAGACGGGAATACTAGCGAAGACTTGAAACAACAAACAACACGCCTTCAAGAACAGCTTTCTTCTCTGCTTTTTAGCGATGAACCGGTTGTAAAGGCCGTTCCCCCTGCGCCGGCTCTTGATCCTGCTAGTGTCTCGGGTGTAGCAGCGCAGCTTTTCGAATTGGCAAAGTCGCAGCCTTCGGCTACTAAAGCCGCTCCTACCGCCAAGGCTGCTCCTTCTCCCACCGTGTCTTATTTGGACACGGAAGAGGTGAAGATTCCGTCGTGGCTGGAGCCGCTTGCCCGCAACGCTGCCGCTCCTGCATCGACACAAGAACTTATTGAGCGGGAAAAAGCCAAACACGCCGCCGAGATTGCCGCGGCTGAGGAGCTTCCTGCGGATCCACTGCCGATAGCCGAGGTCGAAAAAGCCCCCGAGATCGAGTTACCTGGCATAGGTAACTTGCTTCCGCTGGATGAAGACGTGAGTTCTACCGATCGCCGGTCCGGCGGCTCCAGGAGAGGCGTGTGGATTGGAGCAATCGCCGCGGCTGTCCTGGCCGTCGCGGGAGGCGCATGGTATGTCATGCAACCGACGAACACGGTGCAAGGTACATCAGCACCATTTGCTAGTGTACCCAGCACTCAATCGAACGCATCGATACCAGGCCCTAGCGCAGCACAGCCCGCGTCACAGAATTCCGTGGCAAACCCTGAACCAACATCCCTGTCGAACGAGGGACCGGTTTCGAACTCGCCGGCCTCCAGCGCCTCTCCCACGAAATCGCAGGTTGCGCCTGAGCATATTCCAGTCACCCGTGACAACACGCGCGGTGGCGGCACTAAGATTCCCGCTGCCGTCACGGAGCGTATTTCGCGCACCTCTCCGGCCCCTGAGCCCAATAAACCGGGTCTCGGCGAGGTCCACCTGGCAAGGCCAAAGATGAACCACCCCGCAGCTTCACAAGATGAGGAGGAATCGGCTCCGACTCTTGCCAATGGTGCAGCCGTGCCAAATGTAGGCGGGCTCGATTCAGGCCTCGCCGAAAGCGGAGCCAAACAGCCTGCCGCTCCTGAAGCGCCGCTTCCTATCGGTGGAGATGTTAAGACCGCAAGACTGATTAGCCAGGTTGCTCCGCTCTATCCGGCCATGGCCAAGAGTCAGCACGTCTCCGGGAATGTGGTCATTGACGCGTTGATTGACGTCAGTGGGCGGGTCACTACGATGAAAATCATCTCCGGTCCGGCGCTCCTGCATCAAGCCGCGAAAGACGCGCTCCACCAATGGAAGTATCAGCCCGCATCGCTCGACGGCAAGCCCGTTCCGATGCACCTGACTGTCACACTGCAGTTCCGCATTCAATAGTTCATTCTCCCGCTTTAACTGCTGCACGGCGACGTTCGTGCCGGCTCCCATCATCTTTGTGTGCTGGGAATTGGAACCACGTGCGGCATTCGCATCTCTGCTGCGGGCAGAACAGGGAAAGCGGCGTGAGGTTCTGTCTGATACCAGTAAGCTACCGAGTAAAAGTTATCTCCGCGATCATTTGCGTGTCCATGCTCGATTGTCGCGCGCAGAGACTTCATAAACGGGATTGGTGAATCCAAGTGAAAGCGATAGACGGACCATCGCCCGCCCTGCAGCTCGGCGCCAACGATTGGTGCTCCGAATAGCCCGTAGGCAAAAGGCTTTCCGCCAAAATCCCATGCGCCCAGAAAATAATCCTCCGAGCCGGTCCCATTGATGGATGGTAACTTCTCGCCGTCCACAAAAAACATGTCGTCCCCTTCGCCCCACCACCCGTCCTGATTTTCAACCACGGACAAGCTGACTCCGGCGAAATGCCCCCGGCCCGTCGCTTCCATCCAGACGTAATTTTCTTTGCCCTCTAAATTGAGCTTCTTAGCAGGCATGGCAAGATTCGGAGTAGCTTGCCGGTACTGCGCGTGGAAGTAGAGCGTATCGGCCGGGAGAGCCGACTTGTAAGCGCGCAGATCGATATTCCAGTAAACGGCCTCTGCACGGCGCTGGCCTTCGTTCGTGAGCGTAATGCGGGCGTGTTTTTGAAACGGCATAGGGAAAAAGCAGTTCAAAGCCTTGTCACCTCCCACTGAAAGCGGCACGGACTGATAAAGCGAGTATTCGCCCAGTCCCAGTCCGAAAAAATCCCCAACCGGTGCCTCGACGCTGGGCGAACTCTCGCCGTCCCAGTACATGCGCATCACTATTTTCTTCAGGTGGAATCTCTCGTTACTCGCGACCGTGATCCAGACATGCGAAATTTCGGCGGGCCCCGCTTCATCCAGTAGCGTGAGAGTCTCTCCGGCGGCAAGCGGCCGATAGTCGTCGTTTCCCCCCGTTCGGTCATAGCTCGAGACTCGCTTCAAGGTGTATTCGTGCGATCTTGTGAGTTCGGTGAGCAAATCGGAGTGCGCCTGTGCTATCGCAAGTCCAGGCAGAACGAGAAGGGAAGATCCAAGCAGTACAAAAAAGATACGATTCATTTTTCGTCTCCGGGAATCGCTTGTCTCGCAAAATTTGTCCGGAGTATAGCAGAGCTAGTAGCACGACTTGCTCAGCGAATGGCCGCCATCACAGCTGGATCCTGCTGCTCCGAAGGACCGAATTCATAGCCTGCCAAAACTCGTTCTGCTAGACTGGCTGCGCTTTGTCGCCATCGACTCGAAGGCAATTTCTTGTCAACTCCGCGGCCACCACGGCCATGTTGTGGCCCGGCTTGAAAACCCTCGGAGCGGCCAGCTCCAGCCCCGCTTTGCACTTTCCTTCCGCGCCTCGCGAGCGAATCGCCATCGCTTCATATTCGTTCAGGGATTTTATCGCTGGCGCGCACGATGAAAACAGCAATTCCACTGCTACAAAGATGGACCTGAAAGACTTCTTGGCTCATGTCAAATCAAAATTTAATATCAATAAGATTGAGCCGTGGAGCGAACATTTCCGTTCGCGCGATTCGAAATATCTCGAAGAACTCCGCTCGGCTGTCGAAAAAGCAGGCGGCGCTATCGTGAACATTGCTGTCGACGGCCAGCATAGTCCGTATGCAGCGGATAAAGCGGAACGCGAAAAAGCAATCGGCTTTAGTAAGCAATGGATCGATGTGGCGGTATCCATCGGCTCGCCAAGCGTTCGCACGAACATCCCGCCCGCCAAGGATTCGAAGCCAGATTTGGATCGCGCCGCTGGCAGTCTTCTACGCGTTGCAGAGTACGGCGCGTCGAAGAATATTCTTGTCAACCTCGAGAACGACAATCCGCTCAGCGAAGATCCCTTCTTCATCGTCAGTGTCATCGAGAAAGTGGGCAGCCACTGGCTGCACTCGAATCCCGATTTCGCAAACACCTTGGCCGCCCGCAAAGCAGACTATGCCTACAAAGGCGTCGCTGCGATGTTCAAACACGCGTATAGCATCTGTCACGTAAAAGCCATGGAAGCCGATGAAAAGGGCCAGCTCGTACACGTGGACTTGGCGAAGACGTTTGGCATTCTCAAGTCCAACAACTACAAGGGTTTTTGCTCGATGGAATTCGACAGCCCTGGCGATCCTTATAAAGGAACCTCCGATCTGATCGCAACAACCCTTCAATATCTTTCCTGACCCCTACGAGTCCGCCGGCGACTCCGAAAGGCTCTCGCCTTACTCGCTTGAAAACCCTCTCCCTTGCAGCCAGAGGAGCAGGTTCGTATACTGGCGACCCGGCCAAAAGTGAGTCTGGTGGGTCAGTCGATTCGCGGTTTCTTGCAACGGGGTAGCCCGCCAGCCAACTCTCTTGGTCCAGCAAGAGCAAATCGGTCTTGAGTCCCCTTTACAGGCCGAAGTGCTAATTGTGCGTTGACTAAATTGCCGTCGCCTCAAAGGAGAGTTCCGCATGTCGCAAGCCCCAGTACCAGAAGAGATGAATGTCTACCAGAATGCGGAAGCGCGCTTTGAAGTGGCCGCACAAAAATTGGGACTTGAGCAAGGTCTTTATCGCTATCTGAAGTATCCCAAAAAAGAAATCACTCTCTATATTCCTGTCGGCATGGATAACGGTCAGCTCGAGGTTTTCGTTGGCTATCGCGTCCTTCATTCCACGGTGCGTGGCCCGGGCAAGGGCGGCATTCGCTTTGCTCCTGATGTTTCCCTGGATGAAGTTCGCGCTCTCGCTACTTGGATGACTTGGAAATGCGGTGTTGTGAATATCCCCTTTGGCGGCGCCAAAGGCGGCATCATTTGTGATCCCCGCAAATTGTCGCGCGGGGAATTGGAACGTCTCACGCGCCGTTACACCGCGGAGCTCGCCGACTGGCTCGGGCCAGAGCGCGACGTTCCCGCCCCGGACATTGGCTCTAACGAACAAACCATGGCCTGGGTCATGGACACCTATTCGATGCACGTCGGCGAAGCTACGACCGCAGTCGTCACGGGCAAGCCTATTGAGCTCGGCGGCTCGCGCGGAAGACGCGAGGCTACTGGCCGCGGCGTCATGATTTGCTGCGATAAAGCGCTCGTAAAACTCGGCATGAAGAAGCAAGGTTGTCGCGTGGTGATTCAGGGTTTCGGCAACGTAGGCTCCCTAGCCGCGCAGCTCATGCAAGAAGCGGGCTACAAAATCGTCGGCCTCGCCGATATCGGCGGAGGCCTCTACAACGAAAATGGCTTCGACGTTCCAAAAGTCATCGACTGGGTCTACACGAAGAAAAAACAGTTGCAGGATTTCCCGGCAGGCGGCACAAAAATGTCCGCGCAAGACGTTCTGTTTCAGCCGTGTGATATCGCCATCCCTGCCGCCATCGAAAATCAGATTACCGAGCAAAACGCTCACCAGGTGCAGGCGCGCATCCTCTGCGAAGGTGCAAACGGTCCGACCACTTGGCAAGCCGACGCGATCGTCGATGCCAAGGGCATCTTTACCGTGCCCGATATTCTCGGAAATGCCGGCGGCGTGACGGTCAGCTATTTCGAATGGGTTCAAGACCGCCAGGGTTTCTTCTGGCGCGAAAGCGAAGTCAATGAACGGCTTCTCGACGTAATGGAAAGCGCCTTCGACGGCGTCGTGCACTATGCGGAAGGGCACAAGGTGAATAACCGCATTGCCGCGTATATGCTCGCGATTGACCGCGTGGCCAGCGCTCTAAAGTTGCGCGGAATCTACGCCTAGTGTGATAAAGTTCGCCACTAGTTCTTCGTTGCTCGGGGAGCCAACGAGTTTCTTGGATGGGGGCAGGGAATCGGCCTGGATCAAACTCCGGGCAAGGAAGGATTGCGTACAATGAACACCAACCCGCTCTTGCCCACCCACCAGAAAAGCGAAGAGCAGCACCGCCGCGAAATCTGCACCGCGGGGAAGTGGATGTATGACCGCGGTTTTATCGTGGCCTGCGAAGGCAATATCTCCGTTCGTCTTGACGAAGACCGCATCCTCACCACACCCACGTGCATGAACAAGGGTATGCTTGAGCCGCGAGATTTGGTCATCACGAATTTAGAAGGCCGTCAACTTTCCGGTGAGCGCAAGTTTTCCTCGGAAATCGCCATGCACTTGTTGTTTTATCGCATGCGGGCTGACGTGAACGCCATCTGTCACGCTCATCCTCCTACCGCCACGGGCTTTGCAGCTGCCGGCCGTGCCTTGGACAAAGCTCTCTTGCCGGAAGTGATCATTGGCCTTGGACAGATTCCACTCGTTCGTTACGCCACCCCAGGTACCCCAGAACTTAGCGACGCCATGGAACCCTTTGTCCCACACTATGACGCCCTTCTCCTTGCGAATCACGGCGCGGTCACTTGCGGTCCGGATCTCTTGACGGCCTTCTTCCGCATGGAAACCATCGAGCATTTTGCCAAGATCATCCTGGCGGCCGAATTGGCGGGCGACCCTGTCCTTCTTTCCAGCCGCGAGGTCGCGAAGTTAATGGCCGCGCGCGCGAGGTATTTCGTCACGCCGCCGCCAGGCGGAGGCGCCGAACTCCCGGAGACTAATGACAACGGGGAATCGTCTGGGGCTCACGTTTCGCTGACCCGCAGTGAGCTCGATGCCCTGATTGACGAGGCTGTTCGCAAAGACCGCGCCCGCCGGTAAACTGCTGCCTAATTGGCCCGTCATAGTCAATGTTTTTGCTTCGTTGGCGTATCCCCATGCCCCTTCTGATCATCCATTCAGAAGCAAAAAACAGGGTTTTTGCAGGAAGGCTGCCTCGCTTTCGCTGATGCCCTGACGGACAACGGAATCATCGATGTAGCCGGACATGAACAGCACTTTTACACAGGAAATAAGCACGGCAATTCGGGTAATGCGACTGATCGGGCGCGGTTAGGGCTCAGACGCGGTGGTGGTGCAGTTGTTCCCTGTGATGATGGCCGTGACGGGAGAGAAAGAACCGCCCATCGCAACACGCGCAGCGATATGGGTTTTGAAACAGCACGTAGTGAAGCAACCAATCTTTGAGACCGATCCTTCTCGAACGGAAGAATTGTTTGCCACCGCAATGGGGACAACTAGGGACTTGAGCCTGAGAAGTGGTTTCATTCATGGGAGAATCCTCTGCTGGGGGGCGCCTATGTTACATCGTTAAGCGGCCCGAATGGTCCTTGCTCGGCGGCGCATCGATATCAAATTCTAGGACCATGCAAGCCTGGCAGACGGGGTTGGAAATAGCGCGGATTGGGACACAGCTTCTTGAGACAGACTGCGAAGCCGGTCCATCAGCCGTATAAGGTTTGGACGATCTGGCCCTCTTATCGCTGTGAATTTCAGTCCCAGTCCACGCCCCGGGGCGACGTGCCGCACTATACCTTCGGTCCTGATCTGTCCTTCTTGGACACAAAAATGAATCTCCGCCCTCGAATCGATGGGGCTTGCCTTTGGAGTGTCGAGGAACACACCACCAAGGCTCACGTTCTGGACTGGTGATACGTCGGCACGCCCATCACATAGCCAGTAGACCCAGATGCCTGGGGGTGTCTCGATCCGTGAGCTAAGCCGCCGTGAAGGGCAAACATTATGTTCCAACATGAGATACCTCCTCGGAGTCGTTTCGATGGGTGAGGGTAAAGGGAGGCAAGACTGCCGCAACTTACTGAGGTACGTAACTGTCAATTTATACAGGCCCCTTCCAAAACCACATGCCGGATTGTCGATTTCATATATCTGTAGCGTAACTTACAAGGTACTAAGAGAACTGCATTCCCGAAAGTTGAATCAAATAACGTGCATGTTGGGAACAAAATTTTTGTTTTCGAGGGTTGTACCCCTTCCCATAAGGCGCTGCGTTCCACGTAAGGAGCTGCGTTCGAAGCAGAGACGTGTCCTAAGAGGAGAGTCCGGTCGGTATGCCCTGCAAGTCGTGCGGGTCAGTCAACCAGAGCAAGTTTAGCGGGGAGATCGGCATCCATTTCCCCGGACTGAAAAACATTGACAAGCCCGTCGTGTGGGTATTCCCGGAGCTTGTTGTCTGTTTGGATTGCGGCAACGCGGTATTTGCTGTGCCGGAAGCTGAACTGCGCCAGCTTGTGAGAGGCGACCCCGCCTCGGCAGGTTAACCTAGAATTGATTCTTACTTTTTCACCCAGAATAAACAGCTGAATGTTCCGCGCAGATGCTTTGGAAGACTTCCTTGTTTTTCTCCCCGTGGAAGCTGCGCAATGGATATGCACATAGGATATTTACCTTGAACGTTTTGGTTAGATCGTTGCCGAGTTGTTCGAACCGAATCACCGCATCGGCTTTGCCTTCCGCCTGCAAGAGGGCCACAGCTTCACCAAACACGGCAACCTGAGGCCGCTCTAATTTCGCTGCTTTAGCAGCTGATTTAATGAAACCACCAATGCCCCCGAAAAATCGAACCGGGTCAGGCATATCATTGACCATGATTGATGAGAGCGTGTCGGCAGCATCCAATGAAATGTAGGTACCCTGCTGAAGGGCGACATCTGTATCCACCCCGCCGGCCTTCAATCTCTGAAGAAGACCATCCCGGTGTGACTTCGTAGCGAGCACAATAGCCGCATTACCGGCCTTGAGGGCGGCAACAATAAAGCGACTAACGCTATCTAGAAGAACCGCATCATCAGAATAGAACAGAACCTCATGGCGGTGAGGGGCTTTCTCTCCCGAGGTGTCGGTGAAGCCCTTTATGCTGCTGCTGACAAATTGCTTTCCCCGAAGAACCGCATCGACGGCAAGCACTAGCTCCCTTCCGGCATCTGTCTTGCTAACGTAACCCAGGCCTCCCGTGCTCAACGCTGCCTGTACCTGGTCTTGAGAGCTGTACAGACTTAGGAAGATTATCTTGGAGCCGGGGGAGAGTTGTCGTATCCGCCGGGCAGCTTCGATTCCATTCAGTTTTGGGAGACCGATGTCCAGCACAATCAAATCCGGCTTCAGTTCATCGGCCTTCTGAACCACTTCCGAACCATCTGACGCTTCGGCGATGACTTGCCATTTTGACTGCGCCTGAAGCAGCGAACGAGTTTGGCGCCGCCAGCCTTCATAATCATCTGCTATGAGAATGCGAATTGGTGACAACAGCCCTGCCTTCTAATTATAGGAACATGCCGCCTGCAAATTAGTTGTACAAACCTCAAAACCCCTGACTTGCCTCCCTGAATCTGCAGTCTGGACCACAGCGCAGAGCAGGACTGCGGACCAGTTACTATCTCATTTCACCGTTTCAAGCAACGCGGTTACGGTCTAGTGCCTAGTAAACGCGCTTACCATACAAGTGAAAAATGAATCAAATTTGTATTATTCGGTTTTTACCGGACATCATTTCCGTTTAATCTTATCTTTTCAGAGGTGAGTCTATGACGCACGCAAACCGCGTCTGCAACTTGCTTAGTATCAGTGATGTTCCGGCGCAAGTGAGATCCATCGCCAGCTTCGTGCGTGCCAAATCTATTTTTATGCAAACCACGATCTGCGCGATGAAAACAAACGCGCTGTCATTTAAACGGCGTCACACTTGAACGAGCACGCATAACGAGGGTGTATCACTTTTCCCCGCTCTGTAACCTAACCCTGGAGCGCGTTGACAGGCGAAGAAAAGGCGGCAATACTGGCCTTCCATGATTGGCCAGCTTCGCGGTCGCCTCGCCGAAAAACGCCCGAACCAAATCCTCGTCGATGTCGGCGGCGTTGGCTACCTCGTCCAGGTTCCCCTTTCTACTTATGCCGCTCTCGGCGAACTCCATACCGAAGTGACGCTTCTCATCCATACCCACGTCCGTGAGGACGCCCTTGCTCTCTACGGCTTCGTTTCCTCCCGCGAAAAGCATCTCTTCGAACTACTCCTCTCTGCCTCGGGAGTCGGGCCCACTCTCGCTCTCAAAATTCTTTCTGGCATGAGCGTCGAAGAACTCGTCCCCGCCATTCGCGGCAGCGATTTGGGCCGTCTGACGAAAATCCCCGGAGTCGGCCGTAAGACCGCCGAGCGCATGGTGGTTGAGCTGAAGGACAGGCTCGACGCTGTGGTATTGGAAGCGCAAAAACCGGCGGCTGCTTCTCCCGCAGGCGTCGAAGCTGATGTAATTTCCGCGTTGGTCAATCTCGGCTACGACGCGCGAGCCGCGGAAGGCGCCGTCGAAGAGGCCAAGCGTGAAGTGGGTACAACGAATTTCGAGCGATTGCTGCGCGCAGCCTTGCAATCGTTGGCCGCGCCCACGGGGCGAACAACTCATGCCGGCGCGTAGCCAGTCGCACTGCGGCGCAGTTGTAGGTGCCGAACTTTAGAACGGGCAACGGACGCACAGAGTTTATAGGGAAGCCTGAAAAATGCCAGACGCCAGCGCAAAGCGAATGCCAGACCGAGGAGAACAACACAGAATCGTCTCCGGCGCGCCCTATGACGAGGACGCTCGCATCGAAGCCAGCGTCCGCCCAAAACGTCTCGACGAATACATCGGCCAAAAGCGCGTCAAAGAAAATATCTCCATTGCCATCGAAGCCGCCCGTAGCCGCGGTGAAGCCCTGGATCACGTCCTGCTCTATGGCCCTCCCGGCCTGGGTAAAACCACTCTCGCTCAAATCATCGCAAACGAATTAAACGTACCCATCAAGACCAGCGCAGGCCCCCTCCTCGAACGCAAAGGCGACCTGACCGCCATCCTCACTTCTCTCGAAGGAAAGGAAGTTTTCTTTCTCGACGAGATTCACCGCCTCCAGCCTGCCGTCGAGGAAGTCCTCTATCCGGCGATGGAAGATTTTCGTGTCGACCTCATCATCGGCCAGGGTCCAGGCGCGCGCATCCACCCTTTCCAATTGGGCCATTTCACGCTCATCGGCGCTACCACTCGCGCCGGCCTAATCACCGCTCCACTGCGTTCGCGCTTCGGCATCGTCCATCGGCTCGATTTCTACGAGCCCGAGGATTTGCTCATCATCATTCACCGTTCGGCGAAAATTCTGAATATTTTGATGGACGATGGCGGCGCCGAAGAAATCGCCCGTCGCTGCCGTGGCACACCGCGCATCGCCAATCGTCTTCTTCGCCGCTCACGAGATTTTGCTGAAGTGCGCGCCGCAGGCCGCATCACCCGCGCTGTCGCCCAGGAAGCTCTTCGTATGCTGGGAGTCGACGAAAGCGGCCTCGACGAAGTCGACCGCAATCTCATGCTCGCTCTTCTCGATAAATACGCGGGCGGCCCCGTCGGCCTCGGCACGTTAGCCGCCGCTCTCTCCGAGGAAGAGGACGCCATCGAAGAAATTTACGAGCCCTACCTCATGCAGATTGGATTGATCGACCGCACGCCGCGTGGCCGTGTAGCCACGGCCCGCGCCTACGAATATTTCGGCAAAGAACTCCCCAAGCGCCAGCCGCGCCTCTTCTGAACGACGCGCAGATTCTCCACCCTAACCTGTGCCTCCGCGTTCGAATCTGCCGATTGCGATTTGCTAGACTATCCAAGCCATGACCGTAATCGACGAAGTCCTCGCAGCAAACGAACTCTACTCCCGCACCCACGAATTGCGCCGGCTCACGCCGCGCCCCGAACGCCACCTCGCCGTGCTGACTTGTATGGATACGCGGCTCTCGACTCTTACTCTCGGTCTGAAAAACGGCGATGCCCACATCATTCGAAATGCCGGCGGGATTGTCACTGAAGACAGCCTGCGTTCCCTGGTTGTATCGCATTATTTGCTGGACACCAGGGAGTTCATGATCATCAACCATACCGATTGCGGGTTGATGCACACTACGGAACAGGATTTGCTCAACCGAATTCACAACCGAACCGGAACCGCGGCGGTTGCTCCAGCGTTTTTTTACGCGTTCCAGAACATCGATGAAAATGTTCGCCACCAATTGCAGAAGCTGCGCACCCATCCCTGGGTTCCCAAACAAGTATCCGTCCGCGGATTTGTCTACGATGTGGCCAGCGGGCGTCTGCGCGAAATCTCAGGCACTTGATCCGCGAAGCACCAGGCACAACGATCTGAATAATTCTTTCGGTTCGCCCTGACTACTCGTACCGCAAAGCCACAATCGGGTCCACGCGCATCGCTCGCCGTGCGGGAATGTAGCACGCCAAGAGCGCCACTCCAGTCAACAGAATCGCGACACCCGCGAAAGTAATTGGGTCGGTCGCTCCCACGCCATAAATCATTTTCGTAATCAATCGCGTCAACCCCAGCGCAGCCACAATCCCGATGCCCACACCAACGAGCGTAATTCTCATCCCTTCGCCCAATACCATCCGAAGCACGTCCGCGCTGGACGCACCCAGGGCCATTCGCACGCCGATCTCATGCGTGCGCTGTCCTGCCAGGTAGGAAATCACGCCGTAAATTCCAATCGAAGAAAGCACCAGCGCCAGCGCGGAAAAAACGCTCAAGAGCAGCATCGTCATCCGTTGCTTGGCGATGGAATGCGCCACGATGTCCTGCATCTGTCTGACCCCGTACACCACCGAAGTCCCGTCCACTCTTTCGGCGGCGTTGCGAATCGCCCCCAATACGCCAAGCGGCGTTCCCGCCGTGCGCGCCACGTAACCGCAGCCGTTTGCCAGCAGCGGCCAGAATTTATCCGGGACCTGCCAAATCGAAAGATAGACCTGCGCTTGCAGGCTCTGATGCTCTCTCGAACCCAGTCCCCAGTGTTCGACGTGGCCCACCACGCCGACGATTTCCGCCTGAAAATCGAGGAATGCCAGGTTCACCCGTTTTCCAATTGGGTCTTCGTTCGGAAAGTACGTGCGAGCGAATTCGGCGTCTATCAGCATGACCATAGGCGCATGCTCGTCGTCGCGCTCCGTGAAACTTCGGCCGCGCTGGACGGGAATCCGCATCGCTTGGTTGTATCCCTGCGTCACCAGATAGAACAGCGCAAACGGCATGTCTTGCGGACTGGCCGGCTTCGGTCGCCCTTCCACCCAAAACGGCACTTCCGAATCCCCATTCATGGGAAGCGCTCCGCCTTGCATAGACACTGCTTCCACGCGAGGCACGCCTTCCAGTTGCCGCAGGGTCTCGCGGTATTTATTTCGGAGCTGACCTGCCGTTATGTCCGGAGCGGAAGTCGATGAAATGTCGAACACCAGTACGTTTCGTGGATCGAACCCCGGATTGATGCTCCAGAGTGCGGCAAGGCTGCGGATCATCAGTCCCGCGCCTATGAGCAGCACCACCGCCATCGCCATTTCCACTGCGACGAAGACGCTCTGCGTTCGATGCCGTGCTCCGCTCGATCCGCGGCCACCTTCCTTCAGCGTTTCGTGCATGTCCGGCCGCATCGTCTTAAGCGCCGGGACTAGTCCGAACACGATCCCTGTCACAACAGAAATTCCTAAGGTAAAGAACATCACGTGCCCATCCAGCCCGATCTCTTCGGATCGCGGCAAGGTCTGCGGCAGCGCCGCAAGAATTGCCCGCGTTCCCCACTTTGCGAGCAACAGCCCGATTGCTCCCCCAACAATCCCCAGCATCACGCTCTCTGTCAAAAGCTGCCGAATCACGCGCCCTGGGCTAGCTCCCAGTGCCGAACGTATTGCAAACTCGCGCGAACGCCCCGTTGACCGGGCCAGCAGCAAGTTCGCCACGTTCGCGCACGCGATTAACAATACGAAGCTGACTGCTCCCAGCAGCACAAGCAGGATTCCTCGCACATTGCCGACAACGTCCGTCTTCAATGGCACCAGGGCAATCCCTGTGCCCTTGTCCGCGTCGGGATAGGCCGCGGCAAGATTCCGTGCAATCGAGTCCATGTCCGCGCGCGCTTGCTCCAGGGTGACTCCAGTTTTCAGTCTCCCGATCGAGTTCATCCCCATACTGATGTGGCGATTGAGAAACGTCTGGTCGGTCCACTGCCCAATCGGCACATACACGTCCGTCGGGCTGAAAACTGGCAGCCGCTCGGGCGCAACACCTATCACCGTGTACGCCTTCCCATTCATCGTGAGGCTCTTCCCCAAAACATCAGGTGACAATCCAAATTTGCGTTTCCACAGACCATCCCCGATCACCACCACCGGCGCCGCGCCGGCCCGGTCTTCTTCCGGCAGAATATATCGCCCCAGTATTGGATGAATGCCGAGCGCCGGGAAGAACTCTGCGGAAACCATGTGGCCGTGCAACCGCTCCGGCTCGCCTGCTCCTGTCATGTTGTACTCTTCTGACCGGAACGCGCCTAAAAAGGCGAACGAGCGGTTGTCCTTCTTCCAATCTAGAAAATTCGGATAGCTGATAGAGCCTTGCTCGAACGCAGGGCTCATTGCGTATACCGCCAGTAGTTGATCTGGATTAGCAAACGGCAGCGGATTCAGCAGCACGCCGTTCACCACGGAAAACAGCGCCGTATTCGCCCCAATCCCGAGCGCCAGCGTCAATACCGCGATCGCCGTGAATCCTGGATTTTTCAGCAATACCCTTAGCCCGTAGCGCACGTCTTGCCAGAAACTCATCATTGCCACCCCCTGCCGCGCACTTTGCAGTCCCCGGCCTTTCGCTTAGAGATACGCTCCCCGTCTCTCCTTTGTTCCCGCCAAGTGGGACAAACACTCTTGTCTGTCGCCTTGCATCGCACAGCTACGACACCCCTCAGCCTTCGCTCACCCCTCCCCCCAAAGACGCCTTCCGTGCACAATTCTTAACGCGAATCAATTGCACTGCTAGTTGAATCCACCAGTTGAATCCAAAGCACGGACAAACTAAAGTTCGCTAATGTGAGCGTAGCGATACTCTGGCCACTCCCGCGCACAATCCGGTCATGCACATCGTCTATTTGTCGCTAGGTTCAAATGTCGGCGACCGCGAAACCAATCTCCACGCGGCGATTGCCGCGCTCTCGCCAGCCGGCGTGCGCGTCGATCGAGTTTCCTCGATCTATGAGACCGAACCGGTTGACTATCAGGACCAGCCGTGGTTTCTGAATTGTGTCTTGGAAGCAGAAACAGACATGCAACCGCATCAGCTATTGCAAGCCCTGCGCGCCATCGAGTCGCAAATGGGCAGCAAAAAAGAATTTGCAAAAGGTCCGCGCAAAATTGATCTGGACATCTTGCTCTACGGCTCCGGGACCATCGACACTCCGGAGCTGCAAGTTCCCCACCCGAGGATGCTCCTCCGCCGATTCGTTCTAGCGCCTCTAGCCGAGTTGGTTCCAACCCTCAAACATCCCACCTGGAACGCCACGGCCGCGCAGTTGCTAGCTCTATCCTCCGACAAAAGCGTGGTCAGGCCATTTTCCCCACGCTAATGTCTCGTGCAAATTCCTGCGTGAGCCTCTCCCAGGTTTCGTAGGGGCACGGCATGCCGTGCCCGTCTTTCTCCGTCAGACCGCGACCGCCTCACGAAGTTCGGTGCAGAAGCAACCGGTGCAGCGTCATAGGCTTCGGCGAAATCGATTCCAGCTCAATCAGCGAAAGCCTTCCCTCCGTGATCTGCCGCCAGCGGTAAACTCCAGGCTCGCTCTCGACCACCTCTCGCCCATTCAAGTTCCTCAGAAATTCCCGCGCATCCGTAATCGCCGCTGTTTCGCGGTACGTCGGCCGCGCCAGCGCCTCAACTGCGTAACTCCGCAGCAGCTTGCTCCAGTAATGATCGAACAGCTCTCCTGACGCGAAGATGTCGCTCCACGCCACCTCGCCGCCATACGCAACGACCACGCCGACCACGCGCTCTCCCTTCAGTCCCGCCGTGGTCCGGTTGAACCGCCGCTGCAATTCCTCCACGAATTCGTCCACCGAAGCTCCCACCCGGCTGTGCTGGTAAATCTTTTCATAGGACTGCGTCGGTGCCGCCGTCGCAATTGCACTTTCCAGTGCGCGCGGGCTGATACGCGCCTCGCTGTATCCGTCTGCCATTCCCGCGGAAGGAGGAGCTGGTGTCTTCGACAGCGTGCCCGATCGCACTGCATCCCAAACCTCATTCTGGTTCTGCGCAACGGCTGCCTGCTCGCGCACGCTCGGGTGCACGATCATCTTTGAATCCTTGAATTGCGCGCTCGCCCCCGTCCACCGCCCGTGTTCTACGCAGAACACATCCAGCGGAAGCGGCTGCGAACCCACCGGTACAATCCGGTCCTTGCCGATAATCCGATCCTGCTTTCCCCCGCTTACCAGCTCGCCTGCCAACAAAAGCAGCGGCCGCTTGCCCCGGTTGATCAGCACTAGCTGGTTGACGCTTGCCCCCGTGTTGTACTGCGGCACAATAACCGGTCGCCCATCGCGCGTCCGCGCCAAGCCCGCCGCACCTTGTTCGCTGACAATCACCTCGCCACTTGAAAGCCCCTCATCGAGCGTCAAAAACGGCGAAGTGTCCTGGCTCGAAGAACTTACAACCGGAAAAATCGTGATGTTTTCATACGCAACCGGATCCAAGAGCCGCCAGTTACCCTCCGGCTTCCCCGGCACAGGGTTCGGCGACGCCCCAATCAGCGCCAGCCCTCCCAACGCGCTAATGCCAAACAAGCCGCCAAAAATAGCTCCCAAAATTGAACGTTCCATGAAACCCTCCTTCGCGCGACCTTTCCAGGACGCGACTCAGGCTTAGAACGTGGAACTCTGGATTTCTTGCAGTCCTGGGTGCAGCGAAGCGCTGACGCCTCAGAAAGCAGTCCACGTGAATAGAAGGGAGCTCCGTCACGCCGGAGCAGGGAAGAAGAGTTGTGCTTTAGGCGGTACCTCGCGGCTCTATGGAGCCGGCGGCTTCAGTTCGTACTCGTGCGGCGGCTCGGCGCCAAGTAAATAGCGCACGAAGTAGTCCCACCTTCGTCGTGTCATGTAGAGAGTCTCGCTCCCGTAGCCGTGGTGCTGGTTCGGCAGCAGCAAAAGATCGAAATCCTTGTTGGCCTTGATGAGTGCATCCACGACGAGCAGCGTGTTGTACGGCGGAACGTTATCATCCATCGTGCCGTGCGCCAGCAGCAGGTGGCCCATCAGATTCTTGGCCATATTTTGGTTGGCCTGATCGTCGTAGTTGCTGGTTCCGTCCGAATTCTTTACGAGCAACCCCTGATACCGCTCACCCCAGTCATCTTCATACTCGCGGTTGTCGTGGTTGCCAGATTCAGAAATCCCTACCTTGAAAAAATCCGGGTAACGGAACATGGCATCCGCGGTTGCATATCCTCCGCCGGAATGTCCATAGACGCCAACGCGTTCAATATCAATCCAAGAATACTTCTGCGCCAGCTCGCGCATCCCGGCAATCTGGTCGGGCAGCGTGTTATCGCCCATATTCCCGTAATAAAAATCGTGGAATTTCTTCGACCGCAGCGGATTCCCCATCCCTTCAATCTGAACGACCACAAATCCCAGTTCGGCTAGAGCTTGCGTATCGCCGCGCGAGGGGGCAAAACCCCAAAACCCCACGCTGCCGCCCTGTGGCCCAGGGTAGATGTTATTGACAATCGGATATTTCTTCGTGGGATCAAGTTGCGTCGGTTTGTACAGAAGGCCGTAGATATCGGTGGCTCCATCGCGCGCCTTCACCTTGATGGGAACGGGAGGCTGCCAGCCCGCAGCGAGCAGTTTCGAGATGTCGGTTTTCGCAACGGTCGAGAGCAACTTCCCCGCATCGTCACGCACCACGGCTACAGCAGGGACGTCGGGTTTGGAATAACTATCGAAAAAGTAGCGGCCCGAGGTCGAGAAGCTGACTTCGTGGTTGCCAGCCTCAGGCGTCAGCAAGGAAAGATTCTTGCCGTCGAATCCGATGCGATAAAGGTGGGCGAAGTAAGGGTTTTCGCTTTTCTCGCGGCCGTCTGCGAGGAAGTACAACACGCGGTTCTTTTCGTCCACATGAAGCAATTGGGTGACCACCCAATCGCCGGAAGTGATCTGGTTTTTCAAGTGGCCGCTCGAGAGATCGTACAGATAGAGATGGCCCCAATTGTCCCGCTCTGAAAACCAGATGACTTCGTTGGAACCGGGCAGGTAGTGCCAATTGACGCGGCCCCAGCCGGATTCGTACTGCGTGGCAACAGTTTCTTCGAAGACGTCGCGCACCGCGCCAGTAGCGGCGTCCGCAACGCGCAACTGCTCATGCTTGTGGTCGCGCGATGTGGAGACGAACGCCAGATGAGTCGCGTCGGGACTCCACTCGACGTCGTCCCAGTCGCTTCCGCGGCATTCCACATCGTCGCAGAGAGTGGTGCGGTGCTGATCGGGAGGCATCTGCGGCCGGATCACTTTCGGCCCATCGAGATTAATGATCACCCGCTGAATGGTCGTAATGACCGCATCGCCCGGAAGCGGATACTTCCACGCCTGCAGAACAGGGTGTCCGACTTTCGTTTCGACCAGGTACATTTCGCCGACTCCCCGCTGATCCTGCTGAAAAGTCGCGATTTTCTTGGAATCTGGCGACCACAGCAGAATGGGCCGGTCGCTGTGAATCCACCCCGCGTTGTCCGTGGCATAGCCGAAGTCCTTCACGCCGTCGGTCGTTAGCCGCGTCTCTTTGCCGCTGGCCACATCGCGCACCCAAAGGTTGTAATCGCGAATAAAGGCGGCGGTCTTGCCGTCTGGGGAAAGCTCTTCGGGTGGCGCCGCCTCGCCCTTTGCGGGCTTCGCTTTAGCGGTGCACCGGTTAGTTTGCAAATCGCAGCTCCAATGCTGCGCCTTTACTTCAAACGAGATGGATTTTTCGTCGTGAGAAAACTCGATGGTCGTAAACGGCAGGTGTGCCGCGTTGTATATCGTTCCGGCGGCCGCGGAGAGCGCTGCGGCGAGTTTTGCGTGGTCAAAGGCAGGCTGGCGCGTGCCGTGAACGGCGTCATAAATCACAAACTCAAATCCCTCTGGGCCTGCGTCGCGATACCAAAAGCGCTCGCCCGGCAGCCACTTGGCGCGCACCTCGTGGAACACCAGCGGCCGCGTGTTATATGCCATGAATTTCTCGGCGCGCTGATAATCTGCTGTGGTGAGGGCGCGCGGCTCTGCAACGCTGGATTGTTGCGCAGAGCATGGCATCGCCGCGCTGGCGGCCACGGTCGTTAGTAACGCAACTCGAACGAAAGAAATGGTCTTTGGCACTCGAACTCGCATTTAGCTCCTCGTTTGGATCGCGCGATAGCCCGGCCGTCCCAGAATGCGAATGAGATCGGAAGCTTTCGTTTTGCCGCCACTCGTCCGGAGGTCTCGACAACTTGGACGCGGTAGCATCGCGCCTGCAAGCTATGGAAGTCAAGCCGCGCCCCGCGCAAAATCGTTGCGGAAGAATCTTCTGCTGAAATGTCCGCCGTGTGTGGGAGACTGCGGGCGCGGAGGGAACGAATGTTGATGCGAAGAAGTAGATCTGTCGCAACCGGAGCGTGTTTAAGTTTGCTTGGCTTGATGGTTGGAAGCGGGTGGGCGGACAAAGGCACACAACGGACGAGTGTGGCAAGCCGGCATGTGAATCAGGAGCGCTTGTGGACCACTCTTCAGCAGCTTGCTGAATTTGGGAAAAACCCGGAGGGTGGCGTGAGCCGCGTCGGGTTCACAGAGCCCGATCTTGCCGGGCGCGCATTCGTGATCGGGCTGATGCGAGAAGCAGGGCTCGAGGTGCGCGTCGATCCCGCAGGAAATATTTTTGGCCGGCGCTCGGGATCCGGGAAGTTGCCGGTGCTGCTCTTCGGCTCGCACATTGACTCCGTGCCTCACGGCGGAAATTACGACGGCGACGTTGGGACCTTAGGCGCCCTCGAAGTGATCCGGGCGCTGAACGAGGCGCATTTGACGACGCGCCATCCTCTCGAACTCGTTATCTGGACGAACGAAGAAGGCGGCCGGTTTTATTCCGGGCTATTTGGGTCCTCCGCAGCGGCGGGAATTCTGCCCGCGGATGTTGCGGCGCGCCAGGACGAAACCGGAGAGAAGCTCACCGACTGGCTATCGCGCATGGGCGGCGACGCGTCCCAGATAGCGGCCGCAAACATAGCGCCAGGCAGTATCGCGGGCTACCTGGAGCTGCACATCGAACAAGGCGCGGTGTTGGATGAAGCAAAGATCCCCGTCGGAGTGGTCACGGGAATTGTGGGAATCAGCCTGCGGACTTGCACCGCCGCCGGCTTCGCCAATCATGCCGGTACAACGCCAATGAACCGGCGCAAGGATGCGCTCGCCGCCGCGTCGCGCGCGGTGCTCGCCGTGCGCGATGAAGTGCGGAGCGAACCGGGAAGCCAGGTTGGCACCGTCGGTTCGATGAAGATCGAGCCCGGCGCTAGCAACGTGATCCCTGGCCGCGTAACGTTTCCGGTGGAGCTGCGCGATTTGGATAAACAAAAAATCGACCGAATCGCAGCGCGAATCTTGCAGCGGTTCGAGGAAATTAGCCGGCAGGAAAATGTTCAAATCACTTGCGCGGCACCGGATTTCCATGCTCCCGCCCTTACGGCCAAGTCGTTTCAGGACGTGATTCGCTCCTCGGCGGAGGAGGTAGGACTACGGACGCTCGATTTGCCCAGCGGTGCCGGCCATGATGCTCAGAACGCAGCGCGATTCGCGCCTGTGGGAATGATCTTTGTGCCCAGTCGAGGGGGAATCAGCCATTCGCCCCTGGAATACACCTCGCCCGAGCAGGCGGCAAATGGCGCAGAAGTTCTTTACCGCACGCTGCTGAAGCTGGATGCTCAGCTCGATGCGGCTGGCGCTGCACATTAAAAGAAATTCTTCGCCAAGCGATTGGGTTAGCGGTCCGAGCCGCCGAGGTTGGTGCGCGGCTTGTTACGTCTGGTTTTGGAAGCTTCGCTTTCCTGTTTCTCGTATTCAGCCAGCTCTTCGTCTGTATAGGAATAAGAATCACGCGAAGCAAACATGGCGTTGGAACGCCCTGCCAGCTTTTTCTTTTTTCGCAGTGCGCCAAACTCGCGGCGCACCTGACGAATCGGCCCCTCGATCGCTTTGACTTCCACAAGCAGGTCGCTGACTTTCTCGAGAAAATCATGAAGATGGAAGGGACGGACCACATACGGTGCACGGACATGCTCCAGGGGGGCCAGATACTGGCTGCTGCCCTCCTCCGGCAAAATATAGAGGACGCGAATGCGTCCGCCCTCTTCGAAGGGGACGCTGGCAAGCTCCCGAAGTGTCACGAAAACAGGTGTATCGACGCCGGAAAGCGCGATATTGGCAATTACCAATGACCATTCGCCGGATCTTAGCTCGGTGAGGAGCGCCTTTGGCTCCTGGACCAGGCGGACTCGCCATCCTTCCGAATCAAGGATTTGGCGCAAAGCGCCCAGGTGCTGATCGTCGTCATCCAGGATGAGGATGCCGACCTGCCTCGGCTGCGCGGGAGGAAGGGTCGCCATTAAACAAGTATAGCGTCGCGCCCGCCGAGCCAAGGCAGGCAATTAGTCGACTGCGACCTATTGGCCAATGCCGGACCAATCTGGTCTAGGAGGTCCAAACGCAGGCATAAGCCGGTGCCTCCGTTAGCTGAGGGGCTGCGGGCGCCAGGAAGGCCGGAAGCCAGGCAAGCACGAACGTGCAGAATCTCTTGGCGAAAAGACCGCTTGGCCCCAGCCTTACTGGCCAATCACGTAGTCGTATCCATCGTGAACTTTGATTTTGCTGGTGCCATCCCAGAACACTCGGTAGATCGTCGCCGTGTGGCTGTTGGCGTCGCGGCCGGTGAAGAAAACCTGGAGCCCGTCGCCGGACCACTCCGCGCCGTTGGACAGCATATTTGGCGGGCTGAGCAGCACGCGGCGCTTCGAGCGGATCTCATAGAGGAAGAAGGCCGGCCCTGGCAGCACCGTGACAGCTCCTGCCTTGGCGGCATCTTTGCCTGCCGCCTGCTTGCTTGCAGCTTCTTTGGAAGCGGTGGCGGCAGCCGCGGGCAGCAATTCGGCGGAAACGAGCAGAAGGTCAGGGTTGAGCGGGTGAATGCGCACGGAATTGCCGCTTGTCACTCCGAACTGGTCCTTGCCGTAGAGGTCTGCGCTCGAAAGTGTCTGCTTTATGGTTCCGTCATCGCCGATCCACGAAAGTGTCTGCAAGTCGCTGGCAAGAATCGTGTGCGCGTCCGCCCAGCCCTCCAGGGTGACCTCCTCACCGGGATAAAAAGGCGCGGCCTTTTCCGGCGCGTCGGCTGGCATGCTCCAGACTTGCCACTTTCCCTCGACGTTTTCGAGAAAAGCGATTCGCGAGTCATCGGGAGACCAAAACGGGGCATTGGCGTTGGCCCGAATCAATTCCTTTGTTCGCCGGGTCTCGAAATCGTATTCATTGATGGTGCGAAGCGGCGACGGCTGCTCATCTCGGACAAACAGCAGCTTCTTGCCGTCATGCGACAAGCAAAGCGAATAGCCTGCTTTTCCGGGGACGGCCCGCGCCACGCTGCCGCGTTTGACGATCATCTTGTCGACATCCGCATTGTATGCAGCCGCTACGGGCGGCTTGAAATGTGTCACCGTCGGCGGTGCGGGCTTGTCCTTGGCTTCGTCATTGTCATCCGTGGGCTGGTTATTGATTTTGGGGAAGAGTTCCGTCGCCACTCTCGCGCAGCCTTGCGCCGCTCCTGTTTGGGCGTGCTCGACGGATGCCGTGAATACGAGCTTGGCATTTGAGGCTGGGTCGGTGCACAGTTCGCGTGTGATATGAACAGCGACAGCGGCACCGGTCTGAGAGTCCTTGGCGTTGTAGGTCCAGGTATCCGTCGTGCCCTCCCGGTGCACTTCCGTCGTCTCCAGCGGAATGGGAGGATAGCCGTTTCTGTCTAGCCGTTCCGGGCCTTTTAGCCCGATCCGCAGACTCCACGACTGATCATTTCCTTGCACCAGCAGAAGTATCGGGTAATGGGTGGACTGGGGAGCCGCTGGCCCGACAGGAGCCTTCTTAACTTGGGCTGCCTGGGGCTGCGGTGGGGGAGCCTGTTGAGTTGGCGGCGATTGCTGGCCGAGGGCGGGACCTAAGATGGCCGAGAAGAGGACGACGTACACGCCGAGTAGATACCGTGCCAATGGGGACTGTCGCACGCCGCTCCTCCCGAACAAGCAGAATACCTTGCGGGGAGACGCCCGGCAATGCGGAGGGACGAGGGCGTGAGTGGCAAGAGATACTGCCGCCGTGCCAAGTTCCATTGACGAAGAAAAAGCGAAAAGTACTTGACATAGCGAACAAAAAGCGAAATGCTTACCCCGTGCTTCGAGGTGGGCTATGTCTCCAGTTCTTTCCTCCACGGCGCGGTCCTTTGGTATCCCGCGCCGCCGCGCTACACAATCCACGGCAACACTCTTTCCTGTAAGCCCCTATGCGACAAGCCCAAAACCAAGGGCCGTTGATTCGCCAGGCGACTTCCAAACAAAAGTGGAAGGCTCGACGAGCGTCGGCTTAGGCGGCAGCATTTCGGGTTGCCCCACGGCGGATTGCCCTCCGCCGGCCTCGCGAGAGGCGGTCCCGCACGGCTTCGAAAGCCAGGCGGATGGCCGGACCCGAGAGGCAGCCGTACCGCTGGTGGGCATCGCCCGCCTCGCAGCATGCTCTCCTCCAGCCGAGAGCCACCGGAAGTCCACCGAACGGCCGGAATATTTCCTGCTCCCTGTGAAGTCGATCCTGAACCGGTGCGATTCGGCGCGCGTTCCGTTCGATTGGACCATCAATCCGTACCGCGGATGCGAGTTCGGGTGCCTCTATTGCTACGCCCGCTACACGCACGAGTACATGGAGCTGGACGGCGGTGAGTTCGAGCGAAAGATTTATGTGAAGAAGGATGCCGGGCCGCTGTTGGCTTACGACGTGGCTCACAAATATTCGTATGCCTCCAAGAGTTCTGGCGGCGAAAAGCCCGAGCACATTGCTATCGGCACGGCGACGGACCCATACCAGCCTGCGGAGCGCGAATATGGAGTCACGCGCGCCTGCCTCGAAGAATTGTCCAAGCGCGAGGGCTTGAGCATTTCCGTGATCACCAAATCAAATCAGATCGTGCGCGACATTGATCTTTTCAAGCGAATTGCCGAACGATCGGAGCTGGCACTGAATATAACGGTGACCACGCTGAGGCCGAGGCTGGCGCGTCTGCTGGAGCCGCGCGCCCCGCGCCCGGATTTGCGAATCGCCGCAGTGCGCCAGTTGAGCGAAGCGGGTTTGCGCGTGGGCGTCTCCGCGTCACCGCTAATACCTGGCATCACTGACCGTGAAGGGGAACTCGAAGCGGTGGCGGAAGCCGCGCGCAATGCGGGTGCGCAGTGGTTCTGGTCCGGTGTGCTTTTTCTGATGCCATCTTCGGCGAAACAGTTCTTGCCCTTTATACAAGAGAAATTTCCCCGCCTGACGAAACAATACGAAGAGTGGTACGCAAAAGAAGCCTATGCGCCCGAAAAGTACCGAAAGATGATTGCGGAGCGCGTAGCGCGCCTCAAGCAAAAGTACGGCTTCGATTCTCGCCCCCAACGCGACACCCAGCGCACGACCCCCTGCGCCCAACTGAAGCTAGGCTGGGACGCCGCCGCAGCCAGCGCGTAGCCGCAGGGAATCCGATCCCGCACGACGGGGTAGGAAAGTGGAAGGCGCGCCTGTTCCTGAGACCTAGGCCAGTAGCCGACCGTTACACTTCACCGGGCTGTGGCAGTCTGCGGTCCCGGCGGAAGGTGAGCGCCGAAATAGCCGAGGATGTTTGTGTAAACGTCGAGGTTGGTGCCTTTGCCTTCAGAGATGCCGTGCGTGCGTCCGGGGTACACGCGCATGTCGAACTGCTTGGCGAGCGAGATCAATTTGTTCACGAGCAATTCGAAGCCCTGGAAGTGCACGTTGTCATCGCCTGAGCCGTGCATGACCATTAAGTCTCCGCGCAAACCTGAAGCAAAATTGATCGCCGAGCTTTGTTCGTAAGCCTTAGGACTATCTTGCGGCAATCCCATATACCGCTCTTGATAGATGCTGTCGTAGAGGCGCTGGTCGGGCACCGAAGCAACGGATACGCCGAAGCTATAAACCTCGGGATACCGGAACATGAGATTGAGCGTCTCCGTTCCACCGCCGCTCCAACCCCAGACTCCGACTCGCTTCGGATCGATAAACGAATGAGTTTTTTCGAGCGATTGAAGCGCAGCAGCTTGCTGTTGAGACGAAAGCGGACCTACATTTCCGTACACGACCTTGCGCCATTCGCGGCCGCGCGGCGCAGGCGTTCCCTGGTTGTCAAAGCTCGCTACCAGATACCCGGCGCTGCTCAATGCGCGGTCGAACATGGATGGCCAGCGATCCGCGGTTGTTTGGCCGGCGGGTTCGGAATAGACGTTCACAATCAGCGCATATTTTTTAGCGGGATCGAAATCCGGCGGCTTCATCAGCCAGGCATCCACCATCAGGCCGTTGCCCGCATCCACCTTCACGAATTCCGCCGGCCCGCTCGATAACGGCTTCACGCGCTCGGCCAGCGCGGAATTGTCCGCCGTATTTCGCACGACCCGGTGATCCGGCAAATGCACCACATCAGATGTCAGCGGCAAATTGAACGAAGAGTAGTTGTGGAAGGCCCATTCGCCATTCGGCGAAATCGTATAGGAGTGCGTGCCGGGCTGATTTGGCGTGAGGCGCTCCGGTGCAGCCGACCCGTCCATCCGCGCGCGATAGAGGTAGCGCTGCGTCGGGTTGTCAGGTGATGCGATGAAGTAAATCCACTTTTCATCCGGGCTAACGCGGTCCAGACTGACGACGTCGAAGTCGCCGCGCGTCACGAGTTCCGCCTTGCCGGAATCACGTGCCACACGATACAAATGCCGCCACCCGTCGCGTTCGCTCAGCACCAGAAACTCTCGCCCGTTATTGACCCACAAAACGGAAGCATTCACTTCCACCCACGCGCGGTCTTCGTCAACGAAAACAGTTCGCGATACGCCAGTCGCGGCCTCGGCCAGCAGAAATTCGTTCTTGTTCTGCAACCGATTCATGTGTTGAAGCAGCACATGGCCGGCGTCTGCCCACCCCATCAGGGGAATATAGAAATTGTGCGGATCGCCCGCGGTCTGCATCCAGACGACTTTTCCACCCGCAGTTCTCGCAACGCCGACGCGAACAGCCGAGTTTGGCGTCCCGGCCAGCGGATAGCGATACTGAAGCGTCTGCGGATACGGACCCGTGTTGGGATACGGAATTTCGGTAACAATTTCGCCGCGCGGCGAGTCAAGATCGTATATCAGTGTGTAGTTCTGAACTCCGCTGGTATTGAATTGCCAGAAAGCGATGGAGCGGCTGTCGGGGCTCCACTCGAAGCCATCGCGGATGTCAAACTCTTCCTCGTTTACCCAGTCGGAAGTCCCGTTGATGACGGTGTCCGAGCCGTCGTGAGTCAGTTGTGTGATTTTTGCGCTGGCAAGATCCTCGATGTACACATTGTTTCCGCGCACGTAGCCAACCTTACTGTTATCGGGAGAAAATTTGGCGAACATCAAGCTCGATGCCGGAGCATCTCCGCCTAGCTTGTGCAAAGCGCCGCTTTTCAAGTCCAGAACCCAATAGTCTCCGCGCGTATTCTGGCGCCATACGGTCTTTGAGTTTGTGAACACCAGAACTTGGTTTCCGTCGGATGAGATTTTGTAATTCTCGACGGGCAGCGGCGCTTTCTCGCCAGCGGGAATCAGACGATTAGCCGCGACCAGAATTTCTCGCGCGCCTGTCGCGGTCTTGTAACGAACGATGTCGCTGCTCGAACCCGCACCGGAAGGTTCCAACGCCAGATAATAATCTCCGCTTCCCGCCCATTCGCCCCCTCGAAAAGTTTTCACGCGAAATTCCGGATTAGCCATCGTGTGCGCCACAAGTTTCGCCGCGGACTCGCGCTCCTGCGCCTGAGCTGCATGAGGGACGGCCATTGCGCCGGAAAAACTGAACACGATCAGCGCGGCGCCTGGGAAAAGTCTCTTCTTTCTTGCCGATCGGTTCAGCGCACCGGATCCCTTTTTCAGGTGAAACATTTCAGCCCTCCGTGAGCAAGTTACGGAAGAAGACACTACCAAATTCCGTTCTCTGCCGCTCTCCCAACAATGCGACGTCACGGGACGATGATGCGGGATTCTTCGCGTTTAAGTTCGGGAGCGGCGGGGAATTGGCCGCGTAGAAATTCGAGGTAGCGGCGCGCGCGGGGACGGCCGTTCGTGCGCAGCAGGCCCATCCGATAAAGGAAGACGAGCAACGAGAAAATTTCGGAATCCTTGACAGGCGGGGCTCCCGCAAAGGCTGAGGAACCGGTACGCTCGGCGCTTTGCTCCTTCGATTCGTTCAGGAATGCGGCGAACGTCGCGTAAAGCTCGCGGGGGAGCGTCGCGTCAGGAGGCTTTTCGTAATAGATACCGGACCCAAGTGTTTTATAAGTTTCAGCAAGCGCCTGGAGCGCAGCCAGAATATCAGCATCGGTTGTGGCGGGATGCGCTGCGGAAAATTTCGCCGCGGTAAAAGCCAATCCAGAAAGCACATTTTGGTGAGTGTAGATGATGTCTTGCGAAACCTTGACGTCGAGGAGCGGTGTGTCCTCGGGCAGCGAGCGCTGGTGCCGATCTTCATAGCGATGCGCGGCAATCAAATAGCTGCAATCCGACGGGCAGTCGATCGAAACTTCGCGCTCCGTGCCGCAGCACACGGCGCAGATTTTCTCGCCCTTGGCCGGACAAAATCTTGCAGCTTTGCGCTTTTCACAAATCGGACAAGACACTGCAGCTCCCACCGACGCTCACACAAACCAGCAGAGTACCCCGAGCGCGCCCGAAAGGCCAAATCGCTAATACGCAAAACTGCGGCGAACCATGGTCTGGTCGCCGGAGTGAATGGGCATGGAATCAGCCGGACGCGGAGCAAAATTCGCGCCGGGAATCGCTGGAAGGCCGCTCGAACGGTCGACCAACACGAGAGTTACTGGCGCCGTGCCTTGAACGCGCAATTGAACGTCGATTCCCTCGGCGGGCGGATTGGCGTAGTCGAAGCTCCACTGGCCCGGCTGATGCCAGCGCGCTTCGGAGGGCTTGCCAAGATCATGGCCGTTCACTGAAGCGCTGAGCACTTCCGTTTGCGCGAGGCCTACGTGAATCGTGCGCGCGTGGCGCGGCGTGGTGATGTGCAAACGAAGCGTGCGCGTGGCCCCATCCGAAGATTTATCGAGGAGCTCAGCTTGCGGCGGTGCAAGCGAGAGCGCAGGAGCATCGTGCTGGAAAAATTTAATGGGATACCACTCCGGATAGAAATCGGGCAGCTTGCCACGAGTGGGAGAGTTCCCCAGATATTGAGCCGTCCACGAATCAACGCGCGTTACGGAGCTGGTCCAAACAGCTTTACCGGTGTCGGCGTCGAGGGCATAAGCCACCATGCTCGGCTTGGGATGCTCGGGAGAATAGCGAGTCGTTTTCGCGGCGACAACGCACAGGACAACCGCCACCATCAACGCGAAGACCGGGAGAAATTTGCCGCCAGATTCGAGCGCGGTGTCGAGAAACGGAAAGAGCAATAGGAACAATAATCCGAAAGTGAGGCTCACGAGCGGAGCGCCAACGCTGGTGAAACCGAGCGCAGTGTAAAAGCCCTTCAATAGCGGGACGAACAGGAGAAGGGCCGGCAGACTCAGTATGCAAAGAATCAGAACGGAAAGAAATGAAAGATGGCCGGGACGAAACGCCGCGATGGCCGTCGCCAGCAAGGCCGCCAGCAAAGGCCAAACGAACATGTAGCTGCTGCCCGGCAGCCATTTCGAGGATACAAGTAAGAGGATGAAAAGATGGATCGCGCCGCCTAGAAAAAAAGCAGGTGGAGCGATTTTCTTGCGCAAAAGTTTATACAACAGTGTCAGCACCGCGGTCAGCAAAGCAACTAGCCCCAGAACGTAATGAGCGTTTTGATCCATGCCGCCCTCGGGGAGTGTGTGCAGGTGAAGCCATCGCACTCCGAGAACAAACCCAAGCCCAACAAGCAGCAACAAGATAAGCACGCCGATGTGTAGGAAGAAGCTGGCGAGGATCGGCAGCAAACGCGTCTGCCACGCGCCGTTCGCGTAAAAGATCATCGCGAGCAGGAAAACGCCAGTGCCAACCGCGAGCGGCCAAATGAGGCGGCTCGAGTAGTGCACGAAAACATTTCCGGGAATCGAAAAGTAGACGGCGTCCCGGTCTTGAAGCTGCCCAAGGTCCGCGTTGCCGAGGCTGCGAGCAAGCGAGAGCGCGTTTTCCCCGTGCTGCTGCAGGCTTCCGCGGTCAAGCGATTGGGGATTGTCGAGCGGAGTGTGATATGCCTCCCAGTGACCGATGAAACCAAAGTTGAGACCACCGGTGCCGGACTTCTTAAATACCGTCATGTCCGTATCGTTCGGCAGGTGCTTGTAAATTTCGTAGCCGAGCGAAGATCCGGAAGGATGCGGCGCGGATTGCGCGAAAAGTTTCACCAAGCCGCCATTGCCTGCGCTGGTTTCGAACATTTGCGATTCGCCTGCATTCCCGCGCGCCTCGAAATTGACGGCCACGCGCACATCCTTGGCGGAGGGATTCTCAGCAACGAATGCGGACGCTCCGAGTAGTCCGTCTTCTTCGCCGTCAGTCAGCCGAATCAGCACGTCATTGTGCAACGGAGGTTCCGCGCGCAGAGCGCGAAGTGTTTCCAGCAAAGCTGCCACGCCGGCGCCGTCGTCGCCCGCGCCCGGGCCAGCGGGAACGGAATCGTAGTGCGCGACAAGAGCGATGGCATCCGGCGCGCCGCTTGTGCCTTTCAGACGCGCAACAATATTTTCGACAGTGCCTGCAACTTCGTAGCGTGGCGTGACGCCTGTGGCGCGCTGAATCTCGGGAGTCACCCCAAGCGCGCTCAGTTGAGCGGCCACATAGTCGCGCACGCGGTCATGCTCGGGGGAGCCGATTGGATGAGGAGCTGTTGCGAAGGCCTTCAGATAAACAAGAGCGCGATCGGCCGAGAAGAGATCTTGCGCTGCCGTTTCCGGCAGAGGCGCCGGTGTTCCCTCGCGCACCGCACACACTCCCGCGACAAGCACGACGAACAGAAGAATGCCCCAGCCGGCCAAACGATTTTCCACGGAATGCACCCCTCGACGCAGCCCTGAATCGCCGATAGTAATTCGCCGCGGTTCCCAAGGGCAAGCCGAGAAATGTTCTGCGCCACGATAACCTTGTTGTGGGATCGGCGTTCAAAGCTGGGCGATGGCTTCCGGTTGTCGCCTTTCGCGAATTATGAAATGCTCAAGCCAAGTTTGCTGCGAACCGCTTTTACCCAATGAGGTGAACAATGCCTTGCGATCCCATGGAGTTGAAACATGTTCCGCTCTTTGCCCTGCTGGATGAAGAGGAGGTGGCCGTGTTGGCTGCACAAGTCGAAATCAAAAAATTTGCCCCGCGCCAGCGCATTTACAAGATCGGTGACCTGGGTGGACAGGCCTACATCATGATGTCCGGCGCGGTCCGGGTGACGACCATCGACGAAGACCACCAGGAAGTGATCGTCGATCAGCCCGCCCATGGAGAATTCTTTGGCTTCGCTTCCATGCTCGAGCAAACGCCCCACGAGACCAACGCTCTTGCGCTCGAAGAGACCGTCTGCGTCGAGGTGGACCGCCGCGACATCGCCGTGCTCCTGCAGCGCAAGCCGCTCGCCGGCATGGACATGCTCACCGTGCTAGGCCGCCAGTTCCATGCCTCGCAGCAACTCGTCCGTCTGCGTGCCACCCGGAATCCAAACGAGTTGATCGAAACGAAAGCGACCTTTGGCGAGCGTATCGCCGATGCTGTTGCGCGCTTTGGAGGATCCTGGGCGTTCATTATTTCCTTCCTTGTGGTCCTTGTCGTGTACGCCAGCATCAACATTCTCTTGCGCGGGTCGGCCTGGGATCCCTATCCCTTCATCCTGCTGAATTTGTTTCTTTCCATGCTCGCCGCTATCCAGGCGCCGGTGATCATGATGAGCCAGAACCGCCAGGACACGAAGGACCGGCTGCGTGGCGAGCTGGACTACGATGTCAACCGGCGCGCCGAGTCCGAAATTCAAGGACTGGCAAACAAGTTAAATCTGTTGGGAGACAAGATTGTGGACGTCGAGGATTTGATTCGGCAAAAACTTTAATCAGTGATTAGGGGCCTATAAATGCATCGCTTTAGGCCATGATCACTTTATTGCGGAATCGTCGCGCGGCAATGATTAAGAGAAGAGTGCCGATAATAAAAAGAGCGAGGCCGTCGGTCCAGAGGTGGCGAATGCCCGCGCCGCGCAGGATGATGCCGCGAGTAATGTTGATGAAGTAGGTGGCCGGGATGAGGTAGCTGATGGGATAGAGGATGGCGGGAATGGTTTCACGCGGGAATATGTATCCGGAAAAAAAGACGCTGGGAAGAATCGGAAGAAAAGCAAGCTGCATGGCTTCCGCTTGCGAAGCTGCTTTGCTGGAGATGAGGATTCCCAGGGAGAGAGCGGCGAAGAGATATGGCAGCGAGAGAAAAGCGAGAAGCAGTACACTGCCATGAATCGGAACAAGAAAAATAAAGTGCATGGAAAAAAGAATTAGGCATAGCTCAAAGAAGCCGATACCCAGGTAGGGAAGCAATTTCCCGAGAAGCAGGCCGAATGGCCGTACGGGCGTAACAAAGAGCTGCTCCAGAGTGCCGCGTTCTTTCTCGCGCACGATGGAGAAGGCCGTCAGGAACGTCGTGACATTGAGAAGCATGATGGCCGTGAGGCCAGGCAAGAAAAAATTGGGAGAACGGGAGTCCGGATTGAACAGAAGTTTAGGACGCATCTCAACGGCAAATTCCGCGCGATCCTTCAAAACGCGGCGCAGGGATTCGTCGAGGCCGATGGCGTTGGTGACGTTAATGGCTTGTCCGGCGACGGAAGAATCGGAGCCGTCGATAAGCACGAGCACCTGCGCGCTCATGTTGTGGAGCAGCCGGTCGGAGTAATCCACCGGGATTTTGATGCCGACGCGAGCCTTGCCGGCGATGATCAGATCGTTCAGGTCGTGATCATTTTGAACGTAGCGGAAAATGTGAAACGTATCGGAATTTTTCAGGCGGTCTATGAGTTCGCGGCTTTCGCGGCGCCCATCGGCGTTATAAACGACGGTATTGATCTGGCGGATGTTCGTGTCAATGCCGTAGCCCAGGAGAAACATCTGCAGCAACGGCATCGTCAGGGAGAAAAACAGGGTTCCCGCGTCGCGGCGCACGTGCAACGCTTCCTTATAAAAGACGGCGCCGAAACCACGAAAAATGTTACTCATGCGCGCCCTCGTGCAAAGCTTGGTGCTTGTAGGTCAGCTGCACAAACACATCTTCTAGACTCGCGGAGAGCGGGCGAATTTCGGTGACGGCGACGCCACCTTTCAATAATTGAGCGCGAAGTTCTTCGGGATTCAGGCTTTCATCCATCAGGGCGTGGACGGATTGCCCGAATATGGTGGCGCTGCGGACGCCGCGTATTTCCCGAACGAGTCTCAGCGCGCGGGTGACATCGTGCGTGATGATTTCCACTCGCTCGGTGCCTGCAGGCTGCACGTCAGGAAGTTCCCGGAGCGCTTCGGGCGCGCCGTCCGCAATCAATTTGCCGTAATAAATGTAGGCCACATGGCTGCAGCGCTCGGCTTCGTCCATGTAATGAGTCGTGACAAAAAACGTGATGCCATGACTGGAAAGCTCGAACAGTAGATCCCAAAGCTGGCGGCGGGCCACCGGATCGATCCCTGCTGTGGGCTCGTCAAGAAATAATAATTTTGGTTCATGAAGCATCGCGCAGCCGAGTGCGAGGCGCTGCTTCCAGCCGCCTGAGAGTTGCGCCGACAAGCGATTCATGTAAGGGCCCAGGCCGTTCAGCTCCACAATTTCATGGATGCGGCGCTTGAGACGGGCAGGTTCGAGGCCGTATATGCGGCCGTAAAACTCCAAATTTTCCGCAACGGTGAGATCAAAATACAGGCTGAAATTTTGCGACATGTAGCCGATGCGCTCGCGAACGGCTTCGGAATTCGTGCGCACATCCAATCCTTCTACAGTCGCGGATCCTCCACTCAGCGGCAGCAGTCCGGTGAGCATTTTGATGACCGTGGTTTTACCGCTGCCATTGGGCCCTAGAAAACCGAAGATCTCTCCTTTTTCGACGCGGAAACTCACGTCATTAACCGCCGTAACCTCCCCGAATCTCCTCACAAGATGTTCCGCGGCGATGGCCGCGCCCGTAGAAGATTTGGAATCGTTGGCCACGCGTTCAGTTACCGGCTTTCAGTTTTACGTCCGCGGCCATCCCCGCCAGAACGCGCCCGGCGGGATCGTTGATGCGGATTTTGACGCCGAAGACCTGATGAACGCGTTCCTCGCGCGTCTGCACGTTTCGCGGGAGAAATTCCGCCTGTTGATTGATCTGCTCGACGACGCCGTCAAAGACCGTCTTCGGGAAAGAATCGACCCGCACTTCCGCTTTTTGGCCCAACTTCACGCCGCCAATTTCCGTTTCCGGTATGTAGATGCGCACGTAGATCTGATCTTTTTCAAGTAGCGTGGCAACAGGAGTGTTCGGCGCGATCAGGTCTCCGGGGCGGACATCGAGGATCTCGACAGTGGCCGCGGAAGGGGCGATCACTTCGCGCTCGCGGAAGCGCGCTTCGTCATACGCGTAGGCTGCCTTTGCCGAGTCCACGTCTTCGCGCCGATTGCCGCGCTCGTATTTTTGAAGCGTGGCTAGCGCCTCGCGATAATGCGCTTCAGCCGATGCAATTTCTTCGGGACGGTAACCGCGCTTCAACTCGTCGAGCTTGTGCTGCAGATTCTGCTGCTGCGCCAGGGCCATCTTCCAGTTGGCTTCGGCTGTGTCGCGTTGCTGCTTGGAGACGAGATCCTTCTGGGACAGAGCCTCGTATCGTTGAAAGTCGAGGCGGGCTCGAACTTCATCGGCAGCCGCCCGCTCGACCTCGGACTGCGCTGCGTCGATGTCTTCCTTCCGGTAGCCATTCTTGCGCAGCTCGTAATCGGCCTTGGCTTGCGCCGCAGCGGCGCGGGCTTGGGCAATGTCCTCTGTACGAAAGCCGCGTACTGCTTTTTCGGCCGCGGCTCGTGTCTGATCGAGAGAGGCCAGCAATTCCTTGTCATCGAAGGTGATCAACACCTCCCCTGGCTTCACGGTGTCGCCTTCGCGCACTAAAACCTTATCGATGCGGCCGCCCACCTTCGACCCCACGCGAATATCTCGAGCTTCGACGGTGCCCGAGCCTTGCAGCGCGGTGTCGCGCCGAAACCACGTCGCGTAGAGCGCCGTGCCGCCCAGGATGGCGGCGACGAGAATCAGAACCAGCACGCGATTGCGAGTCATACAATCAATCTCCGCTCGTGATAAACGGAACTGCGCCTGGCGAGGTTTCATCTTGCCCACCAGCGGTGTCACGCGGAGCAAGCCCGCCCCAAAGGACGTTGAATGCGGACTCAATGCGAGCATGCAAAGTCGCGTCTCCCTGAACCGACCACATCAGCAGCGTTCCAAAGATGGTTTGGCGAAAAACATGTGCGATCTCCGCGGCAGGGAGGTCTCTGCGGATTTCGCCGCGCTCCTGCCCCAGGCGAACAATCTCCGTATGCAGCGCGTGGACGCGCTTCTGTAAGTCACCCATCGCTTCCCGGACCGGCGTGGTCGAGAGATACGCCTGCAGAAGTGTCCTGATAATCGCGGGGTTGCGAATCGGTTCTTGCGTCATCCGAACCCCCAGCGAGCGAAGGAACTGGGGCATGGTTTCACCGGTCCGCCGCGCTTCCTCGACCGCAGCTTGCAGCTTCGCAAGTTGCATTTCGCCAAAAGCCAGCAGTATGTGGTCCTTGCTTGGAAAGTAGTTGAAAAACGTGCCCTTACCAACGTCTGCCGCTTCCGTGATGTCTCCCACCGTCGTCTCGTTAAACCCTTTTTTCGCAAAGAGATCGAGGGCGGCACGGAACAAACGCTCCCGGGTTTCCACGGTTCGGCGCTCACGTCGGCCGTGCAACTCGCGCGCTGGAGTTCGTGGGTGTGTGGACGACTTCGGATTGGTTTTCTTGACCATAGTTCATAAATGACTATAAGTCATTTCTTTTCCGTAGTCAAGACTTCCCCGCTCTCTTACTACCTCGCCAATAAAAAGGACCCCGGTGGTTCACGGGGTCCTTTGAACTTGCTGATCTGTCTTGCTCTATTCCTTCAGGGAATTCGGATCGGAAGTGTTCTTGGGAGACTTGCGGTTAAGATACGCAATCATTTGCTGCGCTGGCGGAGGTACGGCCACCGCTCCTTTCATGATGATCGCCTCTGCGTCCACGTTCTGTTTATAGACGCGCTCATTGCCATCATTGTCTGGACGAACTGTTGAACCTTCCAGAGAGATGCCTGCAAATAAACCGCGAGAGCGTGAATAGCTCAGTACCTCGGCGCGCATCGTGGCGTCCGTCGATGCGCTGGCAGTGCGGCCCTTGGGGCCAGCCGCAGCAGAGGCGTCCGCTCCGAGCTTTACCTTGCTCTTGAGAATGGAGCGAGCTCCGCGAGGATTCATCACCAGAAGGACGAAATCAGTCGCCTGCCCCCCAATCTGGAAGCCGATACTGCCACCTTCGAGAGCCATCATGGAAGGCGCGCTCCATGGGCCCGTGAAGTGTTCACCGCTGCGGCACGTCATGGCGCCGCGTCCATAGCTGCCTCCGATGACAAAGGCGGCTTTCAAGACCGATGGGTATACGATGATGCATTCGGCCTTGTCGATGAGATCCGAAGGGATGTCATCGGGGATATCCATAATCTCCTTGAGTACGCTGCCGCAATTCTGCAGACGTTCGGCTTCTTTTTTGTCATCTGCCAAAAGCGGCGGGGCGATCATCAGCAACGCCAGGAAGCAAGAACCAATTTGCTTGATCAATTTTCACCTCGTTGAATTTTGCTGGGCTTGCCAATCATAGGTTGCCAAAGGTCTGTGCGCAACCGGCAGTTTGTGAGGGGCCGGCTTCGATTCCGTATAACACATGAGTGGATGCGTCTCGAGCAGGAAATGTTCCGCCGCCTTTCGACTATACTTTTACCTGCAGTGATTTATGGCCGGAGAAAACATGGGCGTCCGAAGATGGAATCGATTGTCGGCTGGGACAGCAGCGGGTGCCATGGCCTTTTGTGCTTTGGCCTCAAGCGGCGGGCTCGCGCAGACCAATCCAGGGAAGGAAAATGCTTGCTGCGCGAGGAAGTCTCCGGCAAAGCGAGAAGCGCGTTCGCCCAAGCGGGCTGCGGCGCCGGTTCGATTTGGCGCGCGTGCGGACACTCTTATGGCTGCGGCACCGGAGAGCAAAGGTGATTGGGGACTCTTGATCGTGGATGCGCAGACGGGAGAAACACTTTACGAGAAGAACGCCGACCACTATTTCGTTCCGGCTTCGAATATGAAGCTCTTTACCACCGCTCTGGCGCTGGCCAAGCTGGGGCCGGATTATCGTTTTCGTACAACTCTCGAAACGCGGGGCGCCGTTTCACCGGAGGGCACTCTTTCCGGCGACGTGGTTCTGGTGGGGCGGGGCGATCCGAATCTTTCGAACCGCAAGTTTCCCTTTGAACTGAAGGAAGAATTCGACGGGGCGCCGGAGAAAGTGCTGGCCGAATTGGCGGATACACTGGTGGCGCGCGGCGTGAAGGAAATTTCGGGCGATGTGGTTGGCGATGACAGTTACTTCCCGCGTGAACGCTATCCCAACGGCTGGGAAATCGACGACATGGTCTGGGAGTACGGCGCGGCGATATCCGCGATTGTAGTCGACGACAACACCGTGGCGCTGACGCTGACGCCCGGCGAAAAAATGGGAGATCCGGTGAATGCAACCGTTGCCCCGCTCACCCCTGACTTTGCGCTGCAAAACGGCGTGACGACGTCGGCTGCCGGACTGAAACCCGATTTGACGCTGACGCGAGAGCCGGGCGCGAGTCTCGTGGACGTGCGCGGCACTCTGCCCGCAAAGAGCACACCGCGGAAACTTGTGCTGGCGATTGAAGAACCGGCGCTGCATGCTGCTTCGCTGCTTGCGGCGTTCCTGGCCGAACGCGGCGTAAAAGTGGATGGAAAGATCCGCGCGGTTCATGTTCCAGACGCGGATATTTCGCCGCGGACAATTCTCGCCGAGCATATGTCCGTGCCGCTCGCCGATTCCGTGAAACTCGTCAATAAAATCAGTCAGAACTTGCACGCCGAGATGCTGTTGCGCACCGCGGCACGGCAAAACGGCATGTGGAGCACTCCCGAGGATTTGCTGAAAGTTGCCCAGGATTTTTATGCCGCCGCGGGAATCGCGCCGGACGATGTGATTCAAACGGATGGGTCGGGACTTTCGCGGCACGACCTCATCACGCCGCGGGCCGTCGTGACTCTGCTGAAGTATGGGCAGGGGCAGCCGTGGTTTGCGCCGTACTATGCGTCGCTGCCCGTAGCGGGAATCGACGGTTCCTTGCAGGACCGCATGAAAGGCACAGTGGCAGCCGGAAGAATTCATGCGAAGACCGGATCCGTCGAGCACGTGAGGACGCTCTCGGGTTTCGCCGAGACGGCGAGCGGGCGGAAACTAATATTTTCGTTCCTGAGCAACAACCAGGGCGGAAAAAATCACGAAGTAACCGATGCTCTGAATGGGCTCTGTGTGGCGATGATCGAAGAATTTGATGAGACAGCAGGCGCAATTGCGCCCGCGCACGAACACTCGAAACAGAGATGAAGCATCGGGGCAGAATTTTCAAGTAGCGGAAAAAAAACAAATGTCGCGGACGGCACAAGACGTACTCGAATTTGACAAGCTGCGTGAGCTGTTGCGGCTGAGGACGACGTGCGCTCCGGGGCGCCGGGCCGTGGAAGCGCTGGAGTTTGGAACGAATCGCGCTGCTCTCGAAGCGGCGTTTGCGCTGATTCGCGAGGCGAGGGAATGGCTGCGCGGAGGCGGCGACCTGGGATTCGGCGGGCTGTCCGACCCGCAAGCTTGGCTCGAGAAAATCGAAGGGCCGGGAATCGTTCTCGAAGCGAAGGAATTTCTGGACGCCGCGTCGCTCCTCGAGACTGCCGCGTGGTTGAGCGGGCAATTCAGGGAAGAAGCTGCGAAATTCCCTCTGTTGGCTGCGCGCGTCGCCTCGCTGACGGACTTTCGGGATGTGCTGGCGGCGATCCGGCGATGCGTGCTGCCAAATGGAGAGATCAGCGACGATGCATCGCAGGCGCTGCGGCGCATTCGCGCGAGCATCACGCAGACGCGCGAATCGATTCAGAAAACGCTGAAGCAAATCCTGAGATCGCGCAACGCGGAGGCCGGAGAAGATTACGTCACGCTGCGCAATGAGCGATTTGTGATTCCCGTCCGCGCGGAGAACCGGCGAAGCATTCCGGGAATCGTGCACGGCGCGAGCGGAACAGGGCAGACCGTGTTCCTCGAGCCGCTTGAGACTGTAGAAGCGAATAACGAACTCACCCAGCTTTCCGAGGACGAAGCGGCGGAGATCCTAAGAATTTTGCGTGAAATGACGGTGCGTCTCCAGATCGTTCGAGGTCCTTTGCTCGCTGCGGCCGAAACCATTGCCGAACTTGACGGCGTGTTCGCGCGCGGGCGCTTTGCGCGTGATTTCGATGCGGCGATGCCAGAGTTTTCCAACGCCGCGGAATTGCGCTTAGTTGATGCGCGGCATCCCGTTCTTGAGGACAAGCTGCGGCGGGAAGATCGCGCCATCGTGCCGATGACGCTCGCGCTGGGAGGCACGGAAAAAGTCCTGGTCATCAGCGGGCCGAATACGGGTGGAAAGACGGTCGCCCTGAAAACGACGGGGCTGGCGGCGATGTCCGCGCAATCCGGCATTCCCGTGGCGGCGCAGCGCGCGTTGTTGCCGATTTTCGACTGCGTGCTCGTGGACATCGGCGACGAGCAGTCCATCGCAGCCGACCTCTCGACGTTTTCCGCGCACATGCTGAATTTGAAGACCATGCTGGAATTGGCGACGCCGCGGTCGCTGGCGCTGGTCGACGAAATGGGCACGGGAACCGCGCCGGAAGAAGGCGCGGCGCTGGCCGTGGCGCTGCTCGACGAATTTCGCGCCAAGAATTGCATCGTGCTGGCGACGACGCATCACGACCGATTGAAAGCCTACGCTTCGACGACGTCCGGTGTGGTGAACGCCGCGGTAGAATTCGACGACGTGAATTTGCGGCCGACGTACCGGCTGATGGTTGGCGTGCCGGGCGGATCGAGCGGCATTGCGATTGCACAGCGACTCGGCATCGCCACGTCCATCATTGAAAGAGCGCGGTCGTTGCTGACGCCGGAATCGCGCGAAGCCTCGGACTTAATCGCCTACTTACACCGCAGCCGCGATGAACTCGACCGCATGCAGCAGCAAATGGCCGCGGAGCGGCACGCGCTTGAAGAGGAACGGAGGAAGCTGCGCACCGAATGGGTCGAACGCCAGCAAAAACGGATTAAGGAACTCGAAGCGCAGTTCGCCGAGATGCAGAAACGCTTCGATGAAAATGTTGCGCGCGTAATTGAAGCCGTGAAAGAACGCGATCTGCGAGCCACGCTCGAGAAAACCGCCCGGCGCAAAAGCCAGGACATTCGGAGCGAAGCCCGCGAAGAGCTGAATACCGCCGTGGTACAGACGATTTCGGAGTCGCAAGCGGATCTGGGCACAACCTCTGCGAGCCAGGAACCGATTCGCGCGGAGACGCTGCAGCCCGGCGCGCGCATTCGCGTCCGCGGATTCAGCAAACCGGTGATCTTTCGCCGATTGGATGGCTCGTCGGCGGAAATCGAAGCCGGCCCGCTGCGCATGAAAGTTGCCATCGACGAAATTACCGGCGTAGAAGTAGCAACGGCCCCCCAGTCGGTGCAAGCCGCGTCACGAAATATTACCGTCACTTCAAAGCCGGGCGAAGGCGCCGCATCTGGCGAGATTAACGTGATTGGCATGCGCGTGGAAGAAGCAACAGAGCGCGTAGACAAATATCTCGACGAAGCGGCGCTCGCCAATCAAACGCGCGTGCGCATCATTCACGGCCACGGGACCGGCGCGCTTCGTAAAGGCCTCGCAGAATTCCTGAAGACACATCCGCTCGTTCAAAGGACTTCCTTTGAGACCGAGGAACACGGCGGGAAAGCGATCACCGTTGTAGAATTACGCTCATAGGAGCACATGGCGGAAGCGGGATCATTCGCGGAGAGGGTGAAACAGCAGGCGGACATAGTTCGCGTGGTGGGTGAATATGTGCGCCTGAAGAAGACCGGGAAAGATTTCAGCGGGCTCTGCCCGTTTCATCAGGAAAAAACTCCTTCGTTCACCGTTTCTCCTCTCAAGCAGATTTTTTATTGTTTTGGGTGCGGGAAAGGCGGCGATGTTTTTAATTTTGTGATGGACATCGACAAGTCTCCATTCCCGGAGGCGGTCCGGACCGTTGCGGAGAAATGCGGGATCGCGATTCCGCGGCCCAGGGAGCGGTCGCCGGAGGAACGTCAGGAGAATCAACAGCGTGGGGCGCTGGTCGAGATGCATCGCGAGGCGCAGACTTTCTTCACGAAACAAATTTCCGGAACGCTCGAGGGCAAAGCGGCGCGGGCTTATCTCGAGGACCGCGGGATCGATAATAAAACGATTGACCGCTTCGGCATCGGCTATGCCCCGAGCGACGGGGACGCCTTGCTGCGGCTTTTCAAACAGAAATATCCGGAGAAACTGCTCGTCGAGTCCGGACTGATTTCGCGCGGCGAACAGGGCGGCCGTTTTTTTGACAGGTTCCGGCGGCGGATTACCTTTCCTATTGCGAATGACTCGGGAAAGATCGTGGCATTTGGGGCGCGCGCCCTCGGCGATGACCAGCCGAAATATTTGAATTCGCCGGAAACGCCGATCTACTCGAAGAGCAACGCCCTGTATCACCTGGACCGCGCGAAGGAAGCGCTGCGGCGGTCGGATTTTGCGGTGCTGGTCGAAGGCTACATGGATGCCATTGCCGTGGCGCGCGCGGGAATCAGCAATGTGGTGGCAAGCTGCGGAACGAGTCTTGCCGAGCCGCAGATCAAATTGCTGAGCCGCTTTACGAAGCGCGTGATCGTGAACTACGACCCCGATAACGCGGGGCAGGCGGCGACAGAGCGATCCGTATCTCTCCTGCTGGAGCAGGATTTTGAAGTGCGGGTGCTGGCACTTCCTCCTGTTGGCGACAAGAAAGCCGATCCGGATTTGTTCATCCGGGAAAAGGGCGTCGAGGAGTACACCAAGCTGCTGAAAGAATCGCCGCCATACGTGGACTACCTGATCGCGCGGGCGCGGAAGATGGATTTGACGACCGGAGAAGGAAAGAGGCGCGCTGTAAATTTCCTCCTGCCCTACGTTCAAAAAATTCCAAATACTATTCTTCGCTCGGAATGGGCGACGCGGATTGCGCAGCAGCTTCACCTGGACGAGCCGGTGTTGCGCGCCGCGTTGAGCAAAGCAGCCACGCAGCGCCACAGCGAATTGAAAATTCCACCGGAGCTGGTGGGCCGCTCGGCAAAGCCCGTGGAGCGGCGATTGATTCGCATGCTGGCCGAGGCGGAGGGATTTCGCCGCGAGCTGGCGCAACGGCTGCAGGCGGCCCAGCTCCATCACGGGCTCGAAACGGAGAAGGTTTTCTCGGTGCTGATCGCCGCGAGCCTGGCTGACGAGCCGATGCAAGCTGCGGAAGTCGCTACCAAGCTCGAAGAGCGCGACCGGCGAATACTCTTCGAGATTCTGTTTGAGGAAGCCAGCGAGCCGACCTGGGAAGAGGCGGTAAGTTGCATCGAGGCCTTGCAACACCGGCAAGCCGAGCGGGAGCTAGCGGACGTACAGCGGAGCATCGAGGCGAACCCCCCGGTGGCGGAGATGCGCGGGCTGCTCGAGAAGAAGCAAGATCTGATGCGTCGGCTGGCGGCGGCCAGATGAAGACCCGATGGATCTTTCCTTGGCGCATTCGTTCAGAGTATCCATCCCAGAGCAGGGAGCACAGACTGAAGTCTGTGCCACCAAGCTATCCATCGGATAGCTGGTTATGTGTGGCCGGGGGGATCCCTGACATTTTAGACCGGGCGCATATCTGACACTTTCTGGTCCGGTTGGATGACGGGATTAGGGGGAGGCGAAGGGGACGCGTCCCCTTCGCCTCCCTCTAA